>Ga0207841_1000255_pt1 | contig 20124 bp, 15 predicted proteins | sample HigsolmetaGSP18D_FD_184846 | JGI IMG/M metagenome (GOLD analysis project Ga0207841, IMG submission 184846) | High solid enriched microbial communities from the Joint BioEnergy Institute, USA - SP1-8-D (SPAdes) | ecosystem: Engineered > Bioreactor > SSF (Solid state fermentation) > Aerobic >... | reverse complement strand
CGGTGACGCCGCTGCAGATCGCCACCGCCTACGCGGCGCTGGGCAACGGCGGCCGGCTGATTCCGCCGACCTTCGTCAAGGGCCAACACAACGAGGCCCGCCAGGTGATCTCGCCGGAGGTGGCCAAGGAAGTCGTGGCCATGATGGAAACGGTGGTCACCCAGGGCGGCGCCAAGCAGGCGGCCGTGCTCGGTTACCACGTGGCCGGCAAGACCGGCACTGCGCGCAAGACCGGGCCGGGCGGGTATGAGCGTGGCCACTACAACGCCCTGTTCGCCGGCGTGGTGCCGGCCACCAACCCGCGCTTCGCCACGGTCATCGTCATCAACGATCCGCAGGCCGGCAAGTACTACGGCGGGCTGGTGTCCGCGCCGGTGTTCCACAACGTGATGGAGGGTGCCCTGCGGCTGATGGACGTGGCGCCCGATGACATCCAGTCGTGGCTGGCCGCGCAGCAGTCGGGCAAGACCGGTCATTCGCCGTCGGTGCTGCCGATGCCGCCGGCCGATACCGTGCTGCCCGCCGACGCCGCGGCCGAATTCGACGCTGCGCTGCCTGCCGCGCACGCGCCCCCGTCCCCGCCTGCCGGGGGAACGCAATGAGCCGTACCATGCGCCTTTCGCACCTGCTTCCCGATGTGGCCATCGCCGGCCATGACCCGCTGCTGACCGGCCTGGTGCAGGACAGCCGCGCGCTGCGTGCGGGCGATGCCTTCGTGGCCATCGCCGGCTTCGGCGCGCACGGCCTGGGCTTCGTCGAGCAGGCGCGTGCGGCCGGTGCCAGTGTGATCCTGTTCGAGCCGCCGGCCCCGGCCGACCTGCCGGCCCCGGCCGATGCGATCGCCGTGCCCGGCCTGCGTGCGCGCATGGGCGCGCTGGCGGACCAGTTCCATGGCGCCCCGTCGCGCGCGATGCGCATGGTCGGGGTGACCGGTACCAACGGCAAAACCTCCACCGTGCAGCTGCTGGTGCAGGCCTGGCACCTGCTCGATCTGCCCGCCGGCAGCATCGGCACGCTCGGTGCCGGCCTTTACGGCGCCGTGCAGCCGACCGGCTTCACCACCCCGCTGGTGCTGCAGATGCATGCCCTGCTGGCCCAGCTGCGCGACGACGGCGCGCGCGCGGTGGCGATGGAAGTCAGCTCCCACGCGCTCGACCAGGGCCGGGTGGATGCGGTGCACTTCGATGTGGCGGTGTTCACCAACCTCACCCGCGATCATCTGGATTACCACGGTGACATGGCCAGCTACGGCGCGGCCAAGGCGCGGCTGTTCCACCGCCCGGGCCTGAAGGCGGCCGTGCTCAACCTGGACGACCCGTTCGGCGGCGAGCTGCTCGCCGCGCTGCCGCCGCAGCTGCACGCCATCGGGCTCAGCTCGCGTGGCGACGCGCAGGCGCAGGTGCGGGCCGAGGCGCTGGTCCTCGATGGCCGCGGCATCGCCTTCGATCTGCGCATCGGCGAGGAACGCGCTGCGGTGCGCTCGCCGCTGCTGGGCCGTTTCAACGTGGACAACCTGCTGGCCGTGGCCGGCAGCCTGCACGCCCTGGGCGAACCGCTGGCGCGCATCGCCCCGGTACTGTCGGCGCTGCAGCCGATCCACGGCCGCATGAACCGCCTCGGTGGCCAGGACGGACTGCCGACCGTGGTGATCGACTACGCCCACACCCCCGATGCGCTGGAGCAGGCGCTGCAGAGTCTGCAGGGCCACCTGCAGGGCGAGCTGTACTGCGTGTTCGGCTGTGGTGGCGAGCGCGACGCCGGCAAGCGGCCGCAGATGGCCGCCATCGCCGGACGCCTGGCCCAGCACGTCATCGTCACCGATGACAACCCGCGCGGAGAAGACGGTGACCGCATCGTGGCCGACATCGTGGCCGGCTTCGCCGCCGCCGATGTCGCACACGTGACCGTGCAGCGCAGCCGCGCCCGGGCCATCGGCCTGGCGGTCAAGCGCGCCGGGGCCGGCGATATCGTGCTGGTGGCCGGCAAGGGCCACGAGCCCTACCAGGAAGTGAACGGCGTGCGCCAGGCGTTCGATGACACCGAGGTCGCCGCGGCGGCACTGGCCGCCAAGGCCGGCGTGCTGCACGCGCAGGCCGGGGAGGGCGCCGCATGAAGCGCACCCTGCTCTCGCTGATCGCCCACTGGGCCGGTGGTGAGATCCACGGCGATGACGTGGCCATCGACGCGGTCAGCAACGATACCCGCAGCCTGGGCCCGGGCAGCCTGTACGTGGCGCTGCGCGGTGAGCGCTTCGACGGCCATGACTTCGCCGCCGACGCCCAGCTGCGTGGCGCCGCCGCCGTGCTGGTGGAGCAGCTGCTGCCGCTGGAGTTGCCGCAGGTGCTGGTGGCCGATGCGGAGCTGGCGCTGGCGCGCATCGCTGCGGGCATGCAGCGTGACCGCGCCGCGCAGGTGTTCGCCATTACCGGCAGCAACGGCAAGACCAGCGTGAAGAGCCTGCTGCTGGCGATCCTGCAGCAGGTGGCGCAGGCCGGGCAGGCGGTCGTCTACGCCAACCCGGGCAACCGCAACAACGAGATCGGACTGCCGCTGGCCGTGCTGGACGCGCCGGAAGATGCGGATTTCGCCGTGTATGAAATGGGCGCCGGCAAGCCCGGTGACATCGCCTATCTCACCGACATCGCCCGCCCGCGCTATGCGCTGGTGAACAACATCGCTCCGGCCCACCTGGAGCGCATGGGCAGCCTGCTCGGTGTGGCGCAGACCAAGGGTGCGATCTACGCGGCGCTGCCGGCTGACGGCGTAGCGGTGATCAACGCCGACGATGCCTTCGCGCCCTGGTTCGAGCAGCACATGGTCGGCCTGCCGCCGCGCTGCGCCGTGCTGCGCTACGGCCTGGACCACAGCGCGCAGGTCACCGCGCGCGACATCCGCAGTACCCCGCGTGGCAGCCGGTTCACCCTGGTGACCCCCGGCGGCCAGACCGAAGTGGTGCTGGGCCTGCCGGGCCGGCACAACGTCAGCAACGCGCTGGCCGCGGCCAGCCTGGCGCTGGCCGCCGGCATCGCTCTGCCGCTGATCCAGGCCGGCCTGGCCCACGCCGAGCCGGTTCCCGGCCGGCAGATCGCGCACCAGCTGCGCAACGGGGCGGTGCTGGTGGATGACAGCTACAACGCCAATCCCGGTTCGCTCGCGGCCGCCATCGATGCCCTGGCCGCCAGTGGCGGCCCCGCCTGGCTGGTGCTGGGCGACATGCGCGAACTGGGGCCGGACGCCGAAGCCCTGCATGCCCAGGCCGGCGTGCGCGCGCGTGCGGCCGGTGTGCAACGCCTGTTCACGCTGGGCCCGCTGAGCCAGGCCGCCTCGGCCGCGTTCGGCGAAGGTGGCCAGCATTTCGAAACCCACGACGCGCTGGCACAGGCGCTGCAGCAGCAGCTGCACGAGGGCGTGCACTGCCTGGTCAAGGGCTCACGTGGCAGCGCCATGGACATGATCGTCAAGGCGCTGTTGGCGCAAGGAGAGGAAAGCCCCCATGTTGTATGAACTGGCTCGATGGTTGCAGCAGCTGGAGAGCTCGTTCGGGCTGTTCAACTACCAGACGTTCCGCGCCATCCTGGCGGCGTTGACCGCGCTGTTCCTGTCGCTGTGGATGGGCCCTGCGGTGATCCGCCGGCTGGCCCAGTTCAAGGGCGGTCAGCCGATCCGCAAGGATGGCCCGCAGACCCACTTCTCCAAGGCCGGCACGCCGACCATGGGCGGCTCGCTGATCCTGCTCACGGTCACCCTGTCGGTGCTGATGTGGGCCGACCTGGGCAACCGCTACGTGTGGCTGGTGCTGGCGGTGATGCTGTGCTTCGGCGCCATCGGCTGGTACGACGACTGGATCAAGATCGTGCGCCGCGACCCGAACGGGCTGAAATCGCGCTGGAAGTACCTGCTGCAGTCGATCTTCGGCCTGGCGGCCGGCCTGTTCCTGTTCTACACCGCCGATGTGCCGGCCGCGCTGACCTTCTACATTCCCATGTTCAAGTCGGTGGCGCTGCCGCTGGCCGGCATCGGGTTCGTGGCCATCGCCTACTTCTGGATCGTCGGCTTCTCCAATGCGGTGAACCTGACCGACGGCCTGGACGGGCTGGCCATCATGCCCACGGTGCTGGTGGCCTGTGCGCTGGGTGTGTTCGCCTACGCCTCGGGCAACGTGGTGTTCGCCAACTACCTGCAGATTCCGCAGATTCCCGGTGCCGGTGAACTGGTGATCATCTGTGCGGCCATTGCCGGCGCCGGCCTCGGCTTCCTGTGGTTCAACACCTATCCGGCCATGGTCTTCATGGGTGACATCGGCGCGCTGGCGCTGGGCGCCGTGCTGGGCACCATCGCGGTGATCACCCGCCAGGAGCTGGTGCTGGTGATCATGGGCGGCGTGTTCGTCATCGAGACCCTGTCGGTGATGATCCAGGTGGCCTCGTTCAAGCTCACCGGCAAGCGCGTGTTCAAGATGGCCCCGATCCACCACCACTTCGAATTGAAGGGCTGGCCGGAGCCGCGCGTGATCGTGCGCTTCTGGATCATTTCGGTGGTGCTGGTCCTGGTGGGCCTGGCCACGTTGAAGGTCCGCTGATGAACGACCTGTCGCGCCAGGCAACCCGCCTTGAAGCCATCGCAGGTCGGTTCGACCCGTGGCTGCTGGGCGCGATCATCGCGCTCACCGGCGTGGGCGTGGTGATGGTGGCGTCCAGCTCGATCGCGCTGATGAGCAGCCCGTTCTACTACCTCAACCGCCACCTGATCTTCCTGGCGATCGGCGTGGTGCTGGCGGCGGTGGTGATGCGTACCGAACTCAAGTCGGTCGAGCAGTACAACCAGCTGCTGCTGCTGGGCTGCTTCGCGCTGCTGCTGGTGGTGTTCATTCCCGGCCTCGGCAGCAGCGTGAACGGCGCGCGGCGCTGGATCAACCTGGGCGTGTCCAAGTTCCAGACCGTGGAAGCGGTGAAAGTGCTCTACATCGTCTGGCTGTCCAGCTACCTGGTGCGCTTCCGCGACGAGGTCAACGCTACCTGGCCAGCCATGCTCAAGCCGCTGGGCGTGGCCGGCGCGCTGGTCGTGCTGCTGCTGCTGCAGCCGGACTTCGGTTCTTCCACGCTGCTGCTGGCCATCACCGCCGGCATGCTGGTACTGGGCGGGGTGAACCTGCCGCGGATGTCGATGCCGATCGTGTTCGGCCTGGTGGCGATGACCGCGCTGGCCATCTTCGAACCGTACCGCATGCGCCGCATCACCTCGTTCCTGGACCCGTGGGCCGACCAGCAGGGCGACGGCTACCAGCTGTCCAACGCGCTGATGGCGGTTGGCCGCGGTGAGTGGACCGGCGTGGGCCTGGGCAACTCGGTGCAGAAGCTGTACTACCTGCCCGAAGCGCATACCGACTTCATCTTCTCGGTGACGGCCGAGGAATTCGGCTTCCTCGGCACCTGCGTGATCGTGGCGCTGTACGCGCTGCTGGTGGGCCGCACGTTCTGGCTGGGCATGCGCTGCGTGGAAATGAAGCGCCACTTCTCCGGCTACATCGCCTTCGGCGTGGGGCTGTGGATCAGCATGCAGACCTTCGTGTCCATCGGCGTGAACCTGGGCATCCTGCCGACCAAGGGGCTGACCCTGCCGCTGATCTCCTCGGGCGGCTCCAGCGTGCTGATGACCTGTGTGGCCATGGGCCTGCTGCTGCGGGTGTCCTACGAGCTGGAGCGCGCCGAACGCCGCCACGCGGTGCGCGTGGGCGGGCTGGACGACGACGAGGCGCCGGCACCGGTCCGTCCGGCCGCATCGCGCGATGCCACCGAGCCGGAAGCGGCCGCTACGCCCGCGCCGTCCGCGGCCCGCGGCACCAGCCGGCTGGCGTCGCGCGTTGAACCGACCTTCGGGAGGCTCGGATGATCGCGGAGCACCCGCCCACCGTGTCCGCACAGCGTCCGGTGATGATTCTCGCCGGCGGTACCGGTGGCCACATCTTCCCCGGCCTGGCCGTGGCCCGCGTGCTGCGTGCGCGTGGCGTGCCGGTGACCTGGCTGGGCGCCGCCGGCGCCATGGAAACCCGGCTGGTGCCCGCGCAGGGCATCGCGCTGGACACGCTGGCGATCACCGGCCTGCGCGGCAAGAGCAAGCTGACCCTGCTGGCCGCGCCGTTCCGCCTGATGCGCGCACTGCGCGCCGCTGGCCTGATCATTGGACAGCGCAGGCCGCGCGCGGTGATCGCCTTCGGTGGCTTCGCCTCCGGGCCGGGCGGCCTGGCCGCGCGCCTGCACGGGCTGCCGCTGCTGGTGCACGAACAGAACCGCGCGCCCGGCCTGACCAACCGCCTGCTCTCGCGCTATGCGCGGCGGCTGCTGACCGGTTTTCCGGGCAGCTTCGCCCAGCGCGAGGAGGCGGTAGGCAACCCCGTGCGTGCCGAGATCGCCGCCATCGACGCACCCGAGCAGCGGCTGGCCGCGCGCCACGGACCGCTGCGCGTGCTCGTGCTCGGCGGCAGCCAGGGCGCGCGTGCGCTCAACAGCGGCGTGCCGCAGGCACTGGCCGCGCTGGGCACGCAGGTGCCGGTGCAGGTCCGCCACCAGAGTGGCGAGAAACTGCATGCCGAAGCGGTGCAGGCCTACGCCGACGCGGCGCCTGCGCCGGGTGCGGTGCAGTACGAGGTCACACCGTTCATTGCCGACATGGCCGCGGCGTTCGCCTGGGCCGATCTGGTGGTGTGCCGTGCCGGTGCCTCGACCCTGGCCGAACTGTGCGCGGTCGGTGTGGGCAGCGTGCTGGTGCCATTCCCCGCCGCGGTGGACGACCACCAGACGCGCAACGCCGAGTACCTCGCCGAGCGCGGCGCGGCGGTGTTGCTGAAGCAGGATGCAACGCTGGCCGACGGCATTGCCGCGCTGCTGCGCGAACTGAACGACAATCCCGCCCGCCGCATGCAGATGGCCCAGGCCGCGCGTGCCCTGGCCAAGGTCGATGCCGCTGAGCGCATCGCCGACATCATTCTCGAGGAAGCCGTATGAAGTACTCCACGCGCCCGTGCGCCGCCGCCCTGCGGAGCCGCGCATGATCCGCCGCCTGCACGACACCAGCGACCTGGTCCGCGCGTTCCCGCGCGTGCATTTCGTCGGCATCGGCGGCACCGGCATGAGCGGCATCGCCGAAGTCATGCTGACCCTGGGCTATGAAGTGTCCGGTTCGGACAATGCCGACAACACCGCCACGCGCCGGCTGGCCGGGCTGGGTGCGCGGATCATGCGCGGTCACTCGGCCGCCAACGTGCTGGGCACCGACTGTGTGGTGGTGTCCAGCGCCATCCGCGAAGACAACCCCGAGCTGATGGAAGCGCGCAGCCAGCGCATTCCGATCATGCCGCGCGCGGCCATGCTGGCCGAACTGATGCGCTTCCGCCGCGGCATCGCCGTGGCCGGCACGCACGGCAAGACCACCACCACCAGCCTGACCGCGGCGGTGCTGAGTGAAGGCGGTCTGGACCCGACCTTCGTGATCGGCGGGCAGCTGCTGGCGGCGGGCGCCAACGCCAAGCTGGGCAGCGGACAGTGGCTGGTGGCCGAGGCCGACGAAAGCGATGGCAGCTTCCTGCGCCTGAATCCGCTGATGTCGGTCATCACCAACATCGATGCCGACCACCTGGAAAACTACGGCAACGACTTTGCCCGGGTGCAGGCGGCCTTTGCCGAATTCCTGCAGCGCCTGCCGTTCTACGGCTTGGCAATCCTGTGCATCGACGACCCGGAAGTGGCGGCGCTGGCGGCGAACACCCCGCGCCACGTGATGAGCTACGGGCTCAGCGCGCATGCCGATGTGCGTGCGGAAAACGTGGTGCAGGAGGGCGCGCGGATGCGCTTCACCCTGCGCCTGCCGCAGGGCACCAGCCAGGACGTGGTGCTGGCACTGCCGGGTAGGCACAACGTGCTCAATGCGCTGGCCGCCGCGGCGGTGGGCTGGCAGCTCGGCGTGGCACCGGATGCCATCGCGCGGGCACTGGAAAGCTTTGCCGGCGTCGGCCGTCGCTTCAACGATCTGGGTGAAGTGACCACGGCCACGGGAGCGAAGGTGCGCATCATTGATGATTACGGCCATCACCCCAGCGAACTTGAGGCCGTGTTCGCCGCCGCGCGCGGCGGCTGGTCCGACAAGCGCCTGGTGGTGGCCTTCCAGCCGCACCGTTACAGCCGTACCCGCGACCAGTTCGACAAGTTCGCCGCGGTGCTGTCCAGCGTGGATGCGCTGGTGCTGAGCGAGGTATACCCGGCCGGCGAAGAGCCCATTGCCGGCGCCGATTCGCATGCGCTGGCACGTGCGATCCGTGCCCGTGGCCGCAGCGAGCCGGTGGTGGTGGGCAAGGCCACCGAGCTGTCCAGCGTGCTGCCGGACGTGCTGCAGGACGGTGACCTGCTGCTGATGATGGGCGCCGGCGATATCGGCGCGGTGGCCACCCACATCGCGGTGGAAGGTTTCGGCGTGGAGGCCGCACCATGAGCGCGTTGAATTTCCCGGCGCCGCGCTGCACCGACCCGGCCGCCTTCGGTCGCGTGGCGGTACTGCTTGGCGGCACCTCCAGCGAGCGCGAGGTCTCCCTGGATTCGGGCCGCAACGTGCTGCAGGCGTTGCAGGCCCGTGGCGTGGACGCGGTGGCGGTCGATGGCATTCCCGCGCTGGCCGCCGCGCTGGCCGCCGGCAGCATCGACCGGGTGTTCAACATCCTGCACGGCCACAACGGTGGCGGTGAGGACGGCATCGTGCAGGGGCTGATGGCAGCCTTCGGCGTGCCGTACACCGGCTCGGACGTGCTCGGCTCGGCACTGAGCATGGACAAGATCCGCACCAAGCAGGTCTGGCTTTCGCTCGGCCTGCCCACCCCGCAGTACCGCCGCGTGACCGCTGCCGACGTGCACGCGAACGCGGCCGAGCTGGGGCTGCCGGTGGTGGTCAAGCCGGCGAACGAAGGCTCCAGCGTGGGCATCAGCCGGGTGACCGATGCGGCCGGGCTGGATGACGCGGTGGCGCTGGCCGCGCGGTACGACGGCCAGCTGCTGATGGAGCAGATGGTGGTGGGTGACGAGCTGACCGTGGCGATCCTGGGCGATGTGGCGCTGCCGTCGATCCGCATCGTGCCCAAGGGCCAGTGGTACGACTACGCTGCCAAGTACATCGCCGACGACACCCAGTACCTGTGCCCGGGCCTGGACGGCGACGCCGAACAGGAGATCGGCCGGCTGGCACTGGCCGCGTTCCGTGCCGCCGGTTGCCGCGGCTGGGGCCGCGTGGACGTGATGCGCGACCGCCAGAGCGGCCGCCTGTACCTGCTGGAAGTGAACACCGCCCCGGGCATGACCAGCCATTCGCTGGTGCCCAAGGCCGCCGCGCAGGCCGGCATCGGCTTCGAGGAACTGGTCTGGCGCGTGCTGGAACAGACCCTGCCGGCCAACACGCAGGAGCCCGCCCACGCATGAACGCGGTGCTGCGCATCTTCGTCTGGCTGTTGGCGCTCGCGGTCGTGGCGCTGCCGGTCGTGGCCGTGCTCAACGGCTGGGTCGGCGCCGAGCGCTGGCCGCTGGCGAAGCTGCGCGTGCACGGCGAGTTCAAGCGGGTGCCGGCCGAACAGCTGCAGCATGTGCTGCTGCCGTATGCGCGCAGCGGCTTCTTCGCGGTGAAGCTGCAGGATGCCCAGGCCGCCATCGAGGCGCTGCCGTGGGTGGAGAGCGCCCGGGTGCGCAAGCAGTGGCCCGACGTGCTGGAAGTGACCCTGGTCGAACACAAGCCGTTCGCCCGCTGGGGCGGCGACCGCCTGCTCTCCGAGCAGGGCAAGCTGTTCCCCACGCCGCGCAAGCTGGCCGACCTGAAGCTGCCGGAGCTGGACGGCCCGGACAGCCAGACCGAAGAAGTGGTGGCGCTGTACAACGACGCGCGCGCGCTGTTCGCCCCGGCCGGGGTGGACGTGGTGCGGGTGAGCATGGATGCACGCGGCAGCTGGTCGCTGCTGCTGAGCAACGGCACCGAAGTGGTGGTGGGCCGTGACGATGCCCGCTCGCGGCTGCAGCGCTTCGTGCGCGTGCTGCCGCAGCTGGCCAACCAGGCCGCGCCGATCGAGCGCGCCGACCTCCGTTATACCAATGGCTTCACGCTCAGCTGGGGCACCCCGGCGGCGGACGCGCCGGCCACCTCGGCACGAAGGACGCAGGAACAGACATGAATCGCAAGGGTGACAAATCGCTGATCGTTGGCCTGGACATCGGCACCTCCAAGGTGGTGGCGCTGGTGGGCGAGTATTCACCGGGCAACCCGATCGAGGTGATCGGCATCGGCTCGCACGAGTCGCGCGGGCTGCGCCGCGGTGTGGTGGTGGACATCGAATCGACGGTGCAGTCGATCCAGCGCGCGGTGGAAGAGGCCGAACTGATGGCCGGCTGCGAGATCCGCTCGGTGTACGCCTCCATCTCCGGCAACCACGTGCAGTGCAAGAATTCGCCCGGCATCGTGCCGATCCGCGATGGCGAGGTCACCTGGGGTGACCTGGACCGTGTGCTGGATGCGGCCAAGGCGGTGGCGATCCCGGCCGACCAGAAGATCCTGCATGCCATTCCGCGCGAATACGTGCTGGATGATTCGCAGGAAGGCATCCGCAACCCGGTCGGCATGACCGGCGTGCGCCTGGAGGTGCATGCGCACCTGGTGGTGTGCGCGCAGTCGGCCGCGGCCAACATCAGCAAGTGCGTGCAGCGTTGCGGGCTGCAGGTGGACGACCTGGTGCTGTCCTCGCTGGCCTCCAGCGTGGCGGTGCTGACCGCCGATGAGAAGGAACTGGGCGTGGTACTGGTCGACATGGGCGCCGGGACCACCGACATCGCCGTGTTCATCCAGGGCGCGATCTGCCATACCGCCTCGTTGCCGATCGCCGGTGACCACGTCACCAACGACATCGCGCACATGCTGCGCACGCCGACCCCGGAAGCCGAGCAGATCAAGGTGCGCTATGCCTGCGCCCTGGCCCAGCTGGCCACCGCCGAGGAAAGCATCCAGGTGCCGTCGGTGGGCGACCGCCCGCCGCGGCGCATGCCGCGCCACTCGCTGGCGCAGGCGGTGCAGGGGCGTTACGAGGAAATCTTTGAAATGGTGCAGGCCGAACTGCGCCGCTCCGGTTTCGAGGAGATGGTGCGTGCCGGACTGGTGCTGACCGGCGGTGCCTCGAAGATGGAAGGCGTGGTGGAACTGGCCGAGGAAATGCTGCAGATGCCGGTACGCGTGGGCATTCCGCAGCACGTCACCGGGCTGGGCGAAGTGGTCGGCAATCCGGTGCACGCCACCGGCGTGGGCCTGCTGCTGATGGGCAGCCAGATCGAGCATCCGCGGCGGCCTTCGCTGCCGACCGGACGCGCCGGGAGCATGTTCAAGAAACTGAAAACCTGGTTCCGCGGCGAGTTCTGAGCGGCGGTGACCAGCGCCGGGAGGGCCCGGCGGATGCGGATGGAAGCGAAGACGAAGACGACGTAGTGGCAGGACCGGATGTCATCGGTCATCAACATGGCAGCAACACATAATCCACACAGCCGTTACGGCAACATGCAGCGCGAGGCAGGACGCCACAACGCTCCATGCCACCGAAAACGGATACTACGAGGACACGGACATGGCGCATTTCGAACTGATTGAGAAGATGGCACCCAATGCGGTGATCAAGGTGGTTGGCGTGGGCGGCGGCGGCGGCAACGCCGTGGCGCACATGGTCAACTCGGCGGTGGACGGCGTGGAGTTCATCACCGCCAACACCGATTCGCAGGCGATCAAGAACTGCGGAGCGAAGCTGCAGCTGCAGCTGGGCACCAACGTGACCAAGGGACTGGGCGCCGGCGCGAATCCGGAAGTGGGCCGCCAGGCCGCGCTGGAAGACCGCGAGCGCATCATGGACGCCCTGCAGGGCGCGGACATGGTGTTCATCACCGCCGGCATGGGCGGCGGCACCGGTACCGGCGCCGCGCCGGTGGTGGCGCAGCTGGCCAAGGAGATGGGCATCCTCACCGTGGCGGTGGTCACCAAGCCGTTCCCGTTCGAAGGCCGCCGCCGCATGCAGGTGGCGCTGAAGGGCATCGAGGAGCTGAGCCAGCACTGCGATTCGCTGATCACCATCCCGAACGAGAAGCTGATCACCGTGCTCGGCCGCAACGCCACCATGATCCAGGCGTTCCGCGCGGCCAACGACGTGCTGCAGGGCGCCGTGCAGGGCATCGCCGACCTGATCGTGCGCCCGGGCCTGATCAACGTCGACTTCGCCGACGTGCGCACCGTCATGTCCGAAATGGGCCTGGCGATGATGGGTACCGGCACCGCCCGCGGCGATGACCGCGCCCAGGCCGCCGCCGAATCGGCGATCCAGAACCCGCTGCTGGACGATGTGAACCTGGCCGGTGCCAACGGCATCCTGGTCAACATCACCGCCGGTGCCGATTTCACCATGGCCGAGTTCGACGAGATCGGCCGCACCATCGATGGCTTCGCCTCCGAAGATGCCACCGTGGTGGTGGGCACCGTGCTCGACCCGGACATGCAGGACGAAGTGCGCGTGACCGTGGTGGCCACCGGCCTGAACCGCGTGGCGGCTGCCAAGTCGCAGCGCCCCGGCGAGCGTGCACCGATCAAGCTGGTCCGCAACGCCACCACCGGCCAGCCGGAGTTCGCCGATTTCGACAACGGCGGCGATGCGGTGTCCAAGGCCGTGGGCGGCGTGGGCCTGGGCCTGCGCCGTGCCAGCAGCGACTCGGTGGCGTCCTCGTCCTCGATGTCCTCCTCCTCCGCGACCAGCACCAGCAGCGGAGCAGCCCCGGCCGCGGCCGAGCTGCCCAACGATTACCTGGACATTCCGGCGTTCCTGCGCCGCCAGGCGGACTGACCGCGCTCGCCGGGGCCTGTCCTCCCCGGCTGGCACGCACCATGTCCTGCAGTACCAGGCGCCGGGCCAGGATGGGCCCGGCCGCCCTGTTGCATGCGTCCACGCGCTGGCGTGACGCTGCGTCCTGCCACGCTTTCAGCCGGGGTAGGGGCAGCCGCATGGTAATCTTGCGCGTCACTTCCGCACGTCCCCCCGGCATGGCCATCACGGCCGGCCGCACGTCCTACGGTCCACCGCATGATTCCGCAACGCACATTGAAGAACACGATCCGCGCCACCGGCGTTGGCCTGCACAGCGGCGACAAGGTCTACATGACCCTGCGCCCGGCACCGGTCAACCATGGCATCGTGTTCCGCCGCGTGGACCTGGAGCCGGCGGTGGATGTCCCGGCCAAGGCCGAGCTGGTCACCGAAGTCACCCTGTGCACCGGGCTGACCTGCAACGCCGCCAAGATCCAGACCGTTGAACACCTGATGTCGGCATTGGCCGGTCTCGGCGTGGACAACATCATTGTTGAACTGTCCTCGGCCGAGTTGCCGATCATGGACGGTTCGTCCGGCCCGTTCGTGTTCCTGCTGCAGTCCGCCGGGCTGGTCGAGCAGAACGCGCCGAAGCGCTTCATCCGTGTGCTCAAGCCGGTCGAAGTCACCGATGGCGACAAGGTCGCCCGCTTCGAACCGTATGAAGGCTTCAAGCTGGGGTTCACGATCCAGTTCAACCACCCGATGATTCCGGCCAAGCAGTCGCGGCAGGAGATCGAGTTCTCCACCCAGGCCTACGCCAAGGAAATCTCGCGCGCACGCACGTTCGGTTTCATGCGCGACCTGGAATACATGCGCGAGCGCAATCTGGGCCTGGGCGGTTCGATGGACAACGCGATCGTCCTGGACGAATTCCGCGTGCTCAACGAAGACGGGCTGCGCTATGCCGACGAATTCGTGCGGCACAAGATCCTCGATGCCATCGGCGACCTCTATCTGGCCGGTGCGCAGGTGCTGGGTGCCTATGAGGGCTTCAAGTCCGGCCACGCGCTCAACAACGCGCTGGTGCGTGCGCTGCTGGCCGACGCCAGTGCCTGGGAATGGGCCAGCTACGAGGCAGCCGCCGACCCCGAGCCCGTCGCATATGGCACGGCTGCATACGCCTGAGCGCCGATCCACGTCCGATACACGCCGCCTCCGGGCGGCGTTGTCGTTTCAGGGAAAGCCGTTGCGGCGCAACGGAAAACAGCGCCTGAGGCGGTCACACTTTGTGAACCTGCCCGCGCAGAAGCCTGAACTTAACGAATAAATAACAAAAACGTAACGACTGGGCGGGGTTCCCCCGTTAGGATGCGCCTCGGCCCTCGCATATTGTTCACGCCATGGTGACATGGTCTTGGCGGCGGGGAGTGGCGCAGGATGCACCACGGTCTTCAACGGCGTCCCTTGTTGCTGGGAACGTCCTGCAGGCATGCCAAGGCGTCGCGTAGCCCTTTGTGCGTGGCGGCTGAAACCGCGTGGGGTCCATTCCGTTGGTCGTGTGCTGGGGAGCGCATGGGCGTGGGGGACGCGGTTTTGATGGTCACCCTGGTGGCCTTCAGCCCGATGGACCGGGCCGCGTCGAGCAACTGCGTTTCGGCAAGCCGCAAGCGGGCATGCCAGACCGGGGAATCGACGAGAAAAACGAGGTGTTCCTCGCTCGTGTTCGCCAGCCGGCAATGGCTGCGCAGCGCGGGTGGCAGGTGGGGGCGCAATTGCCGGTCCAGCGCATCGAGCCACAAGGCTCGCCGCAGTGGGTTCCCGGATTTGTCCGCCATGACCGCATCAAGCGCCGGCTTCGGCGTGGACGCGGAACGGACGCTGGATTTCGGCTCTGACATGACAACTCACAGATGGCATTCAAAAAAATAGTAATCAAAACACGTGAAGGAAAGGCCACGACCCTCGTGGCACGCCTGCGCGACTACTTCGAGGACCGTCCCCGTGCACTGCTGGGCAGCGTGCTGGGGATGGGGTGCATTATCGGCTTTGCCGGCGGCATCGGCGCCAATGTATTCGGCGACGCGCGGCTGCAGGCCCGTGTGGACCAGCAGGAGCGCGAGCTGGCCCAGGTCCGTGGCGAGGCGCAGACCCAGGTCAACGCGCTGGCCGCACGGCTGGGCGAGCTGCAGGCGCAGGCCACCCGGCTCAATGCCCTGGGCGAGCGGCTGACCGAGATGGGCAAGCTGGAAGACGGCGAGTTCGACTTCGGCCAGACCCCCGGCCTCGGTGATGGCGACGCCTCCGGCCCGATCACCGACATCCCGGTGAAGGACGTCAACGCCGACTTACAGGTGCTGGAGCAGCGCTTCGCTGCGGCCGGCAACCAGCTGTCGGTGATGGAATCGCTGATGTTCGACCACCAGCTGCAGCAGAACGCGATGCCCTCGCGCGCGCCGATCCGCAACAGCTACGTGACCTCCGGCTTCGGCAACCGTGCCGACCCGTTCGGCCGCGGTGTCGGCAACCACAAGGGCATCGACTTCCATGCCCGGGTCGGTGACCCGGTGCTGTCGGTGGCCGACGGCGTGGTCAGCTTTGCCGGGGTGAAGGGCGGCTACGGCAACGTGGTCGACGTGGACCATGGCAATGGCTATGTCACCCGCTACGCGCACAATTCGCGCCTGGTGGTCCGGGTCGGCGATCTGGTCCGGGTGGGCCAGGAAGTGGCCAAGGCCGGCTCCACCGGCCGCTCCACCGGCGCCCACGTGCACTTCGAGGTCTGGGAGAACGGCCGGGTGGTCAACCCGCGCAAGTTCCTCGGCACCGGCGGCAATACCCCGGTGGGCCGCGTCTCGCGCGGCTGATCGACCGGGCCGGGCCGGCCTGCTGCCGGATCCGGCCCCGGCTGGGGGTGAGCGCTTGAAACGCGCGGCGCTCATCCCAAGCTACAATGGTTGATGTAGCCATTCCGACAGGGCGCATTTGCGCCCTGATTCGTTTGCGGCGGACGGTTCCGGTGGGACCGTGCGGCGTTCACCTGACAACCCGGTTCCTTCAATGATCAACAGCCTGCTTACCCGCGTCTTCGGCAGTCGTAACGAACGACAGCTTCGTCAGCTCAATCGCATCGTCGCCAAGATCAATGCGCTGGAGCCGGAGATGCAGCAGCTCAGCGATGCGCAGCTGCAGGCCAAGACCCCGGAGCTGAAGCAGCGCGTGGCCGGCGGCGAACCGCTGGACAAGGTCCTGCCGGAAGCGTTCGCGGTCTGCCGCGAGGCCAGCCGTCGCGTGATGGGCATGCGCCACTACGACGTGCAGCTGATCGGCGGCATGGTCCTGCACCTGGGCAAGATCGCCGAGATGCGCACCGGTGAAGGCAAGACCCTGGTGGCCACGCTGCCGGTGTACCTGAACGCGCTGGAAGGCAAGGGCGTGCACGTGGTCACGGTGAACGACTACCTGGCACGGCGCGACTCGGCGCAGATGGGCAAGCTGTACAACTGGCTGGGCCTGAGCGTGGGCGTGGTGTACCCGGGCATGCCGCACAGCGACAAGCGCGAGGCCTATGCCAGCGACATCACCTACGGCACCAACAACGAGTTCGGCTTCGACTACCTGCGCGACAACATGGCGCTGTCCAAGGCCGACCGTTACCAGCGCGGCCTGCATTACGCGATCGTCGACGAAGTCGACTCGATCCTGATCGACGAGGCGCGCACCCCGCTGATCATCTCCGGTCCGGCCGATGATTCGCCGGAGCTGTACATCCGCGTGAACAAGATCGTGCCCAGCCTGGTCAAGCAGGAGACCGAGGAAGGCGAGGGCGACTTCTGGGTCGATGAGAAGGGCAAGCAGGTCCACCTGTCCGAAGCGGGCATGGAGCATGCCGAGGAACTGCTGGTGCAGGCCGGCATCCTCAGCGGTGAAACCGAAGGCCTGTACGCACCGCAGAACCTCACCGTGGTGCACCACCTCAATGCCGCGCTGCGCGCGCATGCCATCTACCAGCGCGACGTGGATTACATCGTGCGCGATGGCGAGGTGGTGATCGTCGATGAATTCACCGGCCGCACCCTGTCCGGCCGCCGCTGGTCCGACGGCCTGCACCAGGCCGTGGAAGCGAAGGAAGGCGTGCCGGTGCAGCGTGAGAACCAGACGCTGGCCAGCATCACCTTCCAGAACCTGTTCCGCATGTACGGCAAGCTCTCGGGCATGACCGGCACCGCCGACACCGAGGCCTTCGAGTTCCAGAGCATCTACAACCTGGAAGTGGTGGTGATTCCCACCAACCGCCCGACCATCCGCAAGGACAGCCCGGACCAGGTGTTCCTGAACCGCCAGGGCAAGTTCAACGCGGTGCTGGCCGACATCGAAGACTGCGCCAAGCGCGGCCAGCCGGTGCTGGTGGGTACCACCTCGATCGAAACCTCGGAAATGCTGTCCGAGCACCTGCGCAAGGCCGGGGTGAAGCACGAGGTGCTCAACGCCAAGCAGCATGACCGCGAAGCGACCATCGTGGCCAACGCCGGTCGCCCCGGTGCGGTGACCATCGCCACCAACATGGCCGGCCGTGGTACCGACATCGTGCTGGGCGGCTCGCTGGAAACCGAGCTGCACGCCCTGGGCGAGGACGCCACCGAGGCGCAGAAGGCCGAGCTGAAGGCCGAATGGCAGAAGCGCCATGACGCGGTGAAGCAGGCCGGCGGCCTGCATATCGTGGGCACCGAGCGCCATGAGTCGCGCCGTATCGACAACCAGCTGCGTGGCCGTTCCGGCCGCCAGGGTGACCCGGGTTCGTCCCGTTTCTACCTGTCGCTGGAAGACAACCTGATGCGCATCTTCGCCTCCGACTGGGTGCAGAAGGCCATGCGCATGATGGGCATGAAGGAAGACGACGTCATCGAGGACCGCCTGGTCAGCCGGCAGATCGAGAAGGCGCAGCGCAAGGTCGAGGCGCACAACTTCGACATCCGCAAGAACCTGCTGGACTTCGACGACGTCAACAACGACCAGCGCAAGGTCATCTACGCCCAGCGCGATGAGCTGCTGGACGCCGAGTCCGTGCGCGAGAACGTGGAAGGCATCCGCGGTGACGTGGTGTACGACATCGTGGCCCGCTTCGTACCGCCGAACTCCATCGACGAGCAGTGGGACCTGCCGGGCCTGGAAGCCACGCTGCAGTCGGAATTCGGACTGGACATGTCGGTGACCGGGCTGGTGGCCGAGCACGAGGAACTCGATGCCGAAGCCATCGCGCAGAAGGTGCAGGAGCGTGTGGACCAGCACTTCGCCGAAAAGGAAGCCGGCGTGGGCGACGAGACCATGCGTGCGCTGGAGAAGCACGTGATGCTGACCGTGCTGGACCAGAGCTGGAAGGAACATCTGGCCCGCATGGACTACCTGCGCCAGGGCATCTACCTGCGTGGCTATGCCCAGAAGCAGCCCAAGCAGGAATACAAGAAGGAAGCCTTCGAGCTGTTCTCGGACATGCTGGAGAACGTCAAGCGCGAAGTGGTCACCCTGCTCGCGCGCGTGCGCATCCGCAGCGACGAGGAAGTGGCGGCACTGGAAGCGGCCGAGCGCCAGCAGGCCGAAGCCCGCCTGCGCCAGTCGCAGTTCCAGCATGACGATGCCGGCGGCTACAGCGCGGACGAGGAAGCCGCGCAGGTGCAGGCGGCGCAGCAGGCCAGCGTGCAGATGCAGCGCGACGAGCCGAAGGTGGGCCGCAATGATCCGTGCCCGTGTGGCAGCGGCAAGAAGTTCAAGCACTGCCACGGTCAGCTGAGCTGACCCTGCGCAGGGCCGGCGTGCCGGCCCGCGCCCACGTGTCGAGGAACCCCGCTGCGGCGGGGTTTTTCATGCCCGGGGTGCGGCGCTTGCACGCGGGCGCCCGGGTTGTGCATCCTGCTGGGCATGTCGACACAGCCTGCTTTGCGCTCCATCCATGTGGTGGCCGCCGTGATCACCGATGCACGCGGCCGCGTGCTGCTCAACCGCCGTACCGACGACCGTGACATGGCCGGCCTGTGGGAGTTCCCCGGCGGCAAGCGCGAGCAGGGCGAGACCTCGGCGCAGGCGCTGGCGCGCGAACTGCAGGAGGAGCTGGGGATCGAGGCGACCATTGGCGACTGGCTCATCGACGTGCCGCAGGTCTACCCGGACAAGCACCTCACCCTGGAAGTGCGCCACGTGCGCAGCTGGAAGGGGGTGCCCCGTGGGCGCGAAGGCCAGGCCGTCACCTGGGTGGCGCCGGAGAAGCTGGGGCGCTATTCGATGCCGCCGGCCGACCTGCCGGTGGTGGCCGCGCTGCGCCAGCCCGACCAGTACCTGATCACCCCGCCGCCGGCGGCAGATGACCCCGGCCAGCAGCGCTGGCACGAGCAGCTGCAGCGTGCCGTGAGCTCGGGGCAGCAGCGCATCCAGCTGCGTCTGCCGCCGGAGACACCGCAGCGGCAGCAGCTGCTGCAGCAGGTGGTGCACACGCACCGGCGTGGCGTGCAGTGGCTGCTCAACCGCGATATCGCGCTGGCCCAGGCGCTGGGTGTCGGCGTGCACCTGGGCAGCGAGCAGCTGCTGCAGCTGCAGGAACGCCCGTTGCCGGCCGGACAGCTGGTGGCCGCCTCCTGCCACGACCTGGCGCAGCTGCAGGCCGCGCAGCGGCTGGGCTGTGATTTCGCCGTGCTCGGTCCGGTGCAGGCCACGCCCAGCCATCCGGGTGCGGCGCCGCTGGGCTGGCCGGCCTTTGCCGCGCTGCGTGCGCAGGTGTCGTTGCCGATCTATGCGCTGGGAGGGCTGTCCGCCGACGATATCGGTGCCGCGCGCCGCCACGGTGGCCAAGGCGTTGCCGCCATCCGAGGCCTGTGGCCGGCGTAGCGCGCGCTACAGCGTGATCCAGAAGCAGCCGTACTGACGGCGCAGGCCCAGCACGGTGCTGGCCCGGGTTGCGCTGCCGGGCAGCGTCTGCTCCAGGCGCAGGCCCACCGGGCGCTGCACGGCCGGCGCCGGTGCCGGTGCGGCCATCGGCTCGGCGGCACCGGCACTGGCCGGCACGGCGGGGGTGTCAGGGGCCGGCGGTGCCGGGTAGACCGGCACCACGTCCACCAGCGGCCGCCGGGCGATGGATTCCAGTTCGCCCAGCACGCGCTGCGCACCGGCACTGGAGACCGGCCCCCACAGGTACAGCGAGGACAGCCGGTTGACGTCGTTGCTGCCGGTGGCGGTGTGCAGGGCCATCACCAGTTCGCTCAGGCGCCGCGGACAGCGTGCCCCCAGGG
>Ga0207841_1000254_pt1 | contig 20346 bp, 26 predicted proteins | sample HigsolmetaGSP18D_FD_184846 | JGI IMG/M metagenome (GOLD analysis project Ga0207841, IMG submission 184846) | High solid enriched microbial communities from the Joint BioEnergy Institute, USA - SP1-8-D (SPAdes) | ecosystem: Engineered > Bioreactor > SSF (Solid state fermentation) > Aerobic >... | reverse complement strand
CCCCCCTCGCTGTTTGATCATTTTCCTTCCCTTTGCTCATTTGCTCTTTCATTCATTTTTTTTCCCTGCCTGTCAAGTCAAGTCAAGCCAAGGCAGACATGTACAGTACCCTACATACTGTACTGTACTGTACTGTACATGCATAGAGTTAGCCCCATCCATTGATCTGATCAATCTCGCTAGGAGAATTGAGTCCATAATCCTACAATTATTCACGGATCCACTGATCCCAATACATTCATCCATATCCGAAGTTACCTATCTACCTACCTACCTATATAACCTTGCGGATTGAATAGGGATGGAGTCAAGCCAAGGACCATCATTATCATGATAATAATCATGATGTGATCAAGCCTATTGATCCATAATCCGGGCGTAGCTACAGCTACTTCACATGTACAGTACATAATACAAAGAGACGGTCATGGGGTCTGCTACATAAGTACAGACAGACAATGGCAAATAGCGGTAGGACAAGAGGCCAGCGGCAAAAAAACAGACAAGCACCTGAACGGAACCGGCACAGGTAGTAGGATGCAGGAGAGCTGGTTCTCCATCGAGCTGAGCCTCAAGGAGTGATATTCTTGCTCCGTCTAGGCTTGATAGCGAAAATAGTGATGGATACACATAAGCCAAAGGAATGTGTGTAATTACAGACCAGCACAAGAGTTGGAGCCTACCATGACTTTTGTCGTTGGTCTTGAAGCGTAATAAGCATGAATGAATGGGTAAACAAAATAAAAAAAAAATCCTTAATTACTGTCATAAGTTTCAACTCGTCCTAAGACAGCCCAAGAGAAGCTAGTAATAGTTCCACAAGGCCAACCCCGGGGAAGATACAAAAAGAAACTGTCTTCTTGTCTGTTGAGATTAAGCGATGGCAAACGGCCTCTCGCTGGTCATTTCAAAGTTTCTTTCTTTTATGCATCGATGCCCAGAATATCAGCCGTTGCACTCGGCTACATGCCAATTGCGTTTTCAGCAAAAAGAAGAAAAAAAAAAAGGTCATGGATGGTGAAAGCACACATGCAACTCGCGGAGCGCGGCTAGGAAAATTCTCCACGGACCATTGTCCGGCTGCACCCGCTATGGCACCCTCTCAACCCTTACGCAGTCTTCTTGTCGTTGATGCCAATGAGTTCGACCTCGCTGCAGAAGGTAGTCAGTATAAACAGCCAGAATACATATTCTATAGAGCCATGATGATAGACGAAACGCAGAATCACCATTGACAGCCGATGTGATATGTGACAGACGAAGTGGGGTGAGGATGGCAAAACAGCCTCGTGGAATAACGGTGAAGTATAAAATCAAAGACCAGCATGATCCAGACGATATGTGACCGATGGCAGCGGAGAAGGGCACTTACAAGACAAGCGAAGCATTTGGTGGAATCAGACCGGGGAAACCGCTAGATGAGATTCTCGTCAGTATGCGGGAACGTCATCTTTGCTTTTTTCCCCTTGGCTTTTGTATCACTGAGTTATCATCATATCATCCGAGCGACGCAGCGCTAGACAGGTCACACCGGAAATATGCGATAACGCAGATTGCTCATTGGTGAAGTGAGGTAGTGAGGGGAAACAGCAGATTGGCCAGGGAGTTCGATCTGACATACCGTTCACCATAGCCGTAATCCCTATGACGACAGCGGAGGCCGAAGCGGTCAGCAACCACGAGTTTGGACGTCATAGGCAACAAAGAAGCTCGGTTAGGGTGCAGCCATCATCATTGGCCGAGGATGAATGTGGAAAAAGAAATCGACTCAGACTTACCCGCTGATGGTCAGAATGCTCTTCTCGCCAAGGCTCATCTGCACCACGCCTTCGTCCCAGCCTGCAGAGGAAGGATCACCGTTAACACCAGAAACAAACTGCTAGAGAAGACAGATGGCTCTCCGACAACAACCTCCGATTCAATCCCTCACGTGCTTTACAGCCGACTTCTCCGTGTGGTTCAGACGTACCTCTGATGACTGCGTCAACGCCAATGGGCGTCTTGAGGGGTCCTCTCTGCTTGGAAGTGTCAAATCTGGATAGTTCCATGGCAGTCAGCGCTTGCATCACCGCAACGAGTAGAGGTAGAGGTTCGATGTTACTGTTTGCCCATGTAGTGGTTATCAGCCTTGGACTCGTCGTAGAGGCATCCGGTGTACTCAATGGTGACCATATCACCCTTCTTAGGGAAATCCTGTCCGTTGCCAGGCTTGAGAAGAGTCTTGGTCACACCCATCTTGCTGGATGCGAGAGTGGTATGTCCGGGAGGAGTTCAGAACTGGAAGTGAAGATAGAATGAGCTTTTCGGGCAGCTGTCACCGTGGGTCGGCGGTTTTGATGGAGACAACGAAGGCGATCAGCTGTTGGAATTTCAGAGAGGCGAGGGGCCGGAGGGTTTAGATATCCGGGGCCGGGGGACGCTTTGCGGTGGGGTAGGGGCCGTAGGGCCCGAGTGAATGCTTCTGGACGTAATCGAGACGGAAAGTATGATGTTGAGGATCGCGTGCCGTATACAGCGCGCACATCAACAAAGCGCTCTGCAGCGGCGCACTCATTGGAGGGTGCCGCCAGCCATGGTGGTCCTGCTGCTCCAGAGTCTAGGGGAAACACCGCGATCTGATCGTTCTGGCCAGCCTGGAGATGACGAAGCCGGTAATGCATGTTTAAACAATAAACTTTCTCAACATGTCTCTGGATGCTCTTCCGGCCACCGCGCTTCTCACCTGGCTTGGCATCTGTATATTACCGTGCGACGCCATCCAATCCTACAGACCCCCTAGCCACCTTTTTTCCCAGCTAGGGGACGACACGCCCTAAGACAGCCCGCCGGTCTGCCAGATCCCAGAAGATGGGTTCGGGTGCAAGCCGGTAGTCGATCACCAGCCACGGGGAGCCGCGGATGACCACCGTGCTAGAGAGACAGGTGGTGTGAAGACTCGCCCTGCAGATGGTCCAGAGTGTTCGACGGTTAGACCCCTTCCCAACCTCGGGGCAAGCTTTGATAGTGGCAGCATATGTCGCTTGAGACAAAGTGCACACAAGTCCACCACCTGACGATCTATTATTAGGTATCCCTCATTGCTATTATTGTTGTTGCTGCAATCCGGACGTCCTCTTTCAGATGGCGGATTGGGTGCAATACAACACGGTAATAGTCAACGGAACAATGCAATGGACGGGTTCCTGAGGCCACAACCTGGGCATATCACATCCGACCAGGCTGATCGATGTGCTCCAGAGCAGCCGCTTTCTATCGACTTCAATGCTCGCAGCTCGCCGTACTCCAGAATAAATATATTGTGCAACTCCGCATGCAGGTGCGATCACCACTCAGAGAGACTGTCGTGGCCGACGTGGGGGCGGGGCTGGAAAGAAAGTCGTTCCGGGGAACGCATGCCAGTCGAGTCACGATGATGAAAGGGATGAACGTCAGGGTCCTCAGGCGTTTGTGGATCGTCACGCCATCTGTCTCCCCGGCCTCGACAAGAACGGCGGAAGAAACTGATAGATGCCGCCTACACCGTACTGCGGATGTTCAGGCTCTGTAGAAGACACTTGCTTGTGCGCGTGCAAGCCACCCTGCGGAGGCACACGGCTCAGACCAGGACTGCACAGCTAGACAGCGTCGTCCCTGACGCCTGCTGTCTTTTGGTTTGCTTGGGCTCAGCCGGCGGGGTTGCCAGGGTCCAGGGCCTAGGTCTAGGGCTGCGGGCTAGGGCTCAGCGGTGCTTCCGCGGCCCCGTATCCGGACGCCTATCAGGCCGTCGCCCTCCGTCTCCTTCAGTGCCGTCGGAGAGAGCTCCTTGAATGGCAAGCTGGTCCGGGAAGCCGGCGGTTTCAGGTACCGTAACGCCTTAACCGCGTAAAATCTGGCAGCTCTCCCCTGGCTATCCGATATCTGTTCAGTTGGAGGGTATCTTTTCTGCTGCAACACCGCGATGCAGACCCCTGTCCCAATGCTAGAGGATGGACATCCTTTTTGAGACACGCCCTACATGCCTCTGGATCGCCTCTGACATAATTTTCTGTGACCAGTGCGCCGTCAAACCGTGTGATCGACTGGACCTATCTTAGTATTCATCATTGGATCAAAAGAACATCCATGGACGTGGCGGTGCAACACGGATGATATCAGCGCCTCTAGCTGCCTGTTCTGTCGATACCAAGAAAAATATCAGGCAGACATGGCGGGTCCGCGGTTGTGCACATAGTCCCCCACCTTTGCAGTCTGACCGCGACAATAGTCGATAACTATCTTTCTGACCTTTCCTCTTGTTGATAGGTGGGACGTTAGAGTAACGGAGAGTCCGGCAATGTTCGCTCTAGTCCGATCTTCAGATGGGCTTGAATGGCTGCCGTTGCAACTACGAATCGAATTTCCTGAGACGTGCTTGAACGCCGAAGTTCTGCGAGGCGACACCTAGTCGTTGTCTGAAATGAACAAATAGGCCACGCAGAGTCTCCCGGGGCAATCTGACAGCCATCTCAAGTCGGTCAAAACATTCCCATACTTGACTCTTCTGCTCAACTGCACAGCGCTGCTCGCGGCCTGACAGGCAACTGTAGTTGAAGGTCCTCATTCTTGCAATGCGAGTATCTGTGTGACCACTCAGGACCTGCATCCGGACTGGCCGCGCGCGCACAACTAATTTTCGCTTCAGTAGAGATAAGCCTAGGGCTTCTTAGATATGTCAAGTCGCGGTCTCGTGTGATGCGAGTCGACACAAGTGTCTGTCTATATGCTAGCAGCAACCCGAGTTCTGCGTATGTCCGTCTGCAATTCTTGAACGGGGCCAAAAGGGCCTTCCTGCATTGCTGGAAAACGAGAACTGCTCTGAGAATAAAGGGTAGGTGCAGCAGACGTCTACGCGAATGGAGTGCGAGGGATGATATGCCATTCCGTTCTTGGGGGTGCTAATCTGGACTGGCATTGTGAGAGCTTTGCTTTCTAAGCATGGACATCAGAGCTTGGTCAGCTTGGTCAGGTGTCTTTCCATGACGCATTTCCGAGGATCTTTCGACCTCTTTGCTTCCATTCCACAGTATACTTCGTCCTGCTAGCTAGTAACGTGACCGGCTCTTGGCCCACCCTCCGATATCAATCTTGCGGATGTATCATTGATGCTCTGATTGACCAGTTACCGCGAACAGGGGTTCACAACTCTGGTCGTTTAGACCGACTTCCTCATTAGAGATCCAAATGCCGTAGAGTAGTCCCACACGATTAGCGCAGCCAGAATGGCAGGTTCTTTAGTTCACTGACGGGAATAGACATCACCCGTGTCCGAGGGAATCGACTATCTACAGCTTCGGTGGTATCGGCATCCGACAGTTCCAGGTAGTGCAGAGTGGGTATGCCAGTACTTCCCAGGAAGTCCAATACACGATGATAGTTCAGCCCTACCTGGTCTACGCCATGGCTGTCATCGGATAGGCAGAAGCGCCCGTTCCTTGCTAGGAACTCCTGCATAACTGGTCAGACTGCGACTGTTGCATGAGAACCAATGAAGACTTGCAGGTATCTCTTACTTTGCATATTTCAGCTTTGGGATAGGGCTCACTCATCCCCTTTCGCAGCGCAGCCGAATTGAGTTCCAGCATGCCCCCATATGCTGCTATGAAATCCAGATTTCGTAGGATCTTTTTCCAGACTCCCGGCCACTGAGTAAAGCTTCTCTCCGGATCGTCACTCTTCAACCGGATGAGGTCGAAGTGTCCCACGACAAGCGGCTTCAGCTGCTTGAGCATGTCAAGCTGGGCATCGAAATAGTCCTCGAACAGTCTCTCGTCAGTTCCGCCCGCGGCATCCCGTGCTTGGACGTACATTGCCCTATCATAGTCGATAGGGATTGTGTGCACATGGTGAACAGACCCGACGAAGAATTCGAATGGGAACCTTGCCAGCGACCTCTGGATTAGGGTGAGAGACGACGGGCGGATCCAGTCTATCTCGAACCCGACCAGTATCTTGATTTGGGATGCATACTTATCCCGCAGCCGTAATGCTTCCTTCCAATATGCAGCCTCATTCTCGATCATAGCCTCTTCGGTCTCATTAGCCTCGATCTGCCGGCTGTTAGTCCCTCCCCATTCCGTCCAACAGCAAATAGTCGAGGAGATGGGAGGTATACCTCTTCAGGATAGAGATCTTCCTTGTCACGAGGCATATGCTCCGTCAGACAGAAGACTTGCATCTTCTGCGCAATGGCAGTCTGAATAACTTCCTCCAGCGAGTTTTTGGCATGGCCAGGACAGAACTGGCCAGAATGGCTGTGGTGTGAGAATGGCATGGCGGATCTCCGTCAAACGGTGATAGGCTTTTCCGGAGTAACGATCGTAACGCTATAGGTAGAGGATGTCTAACTTGTCAGACCTCAACATTTACAGTGCGCTGGGAGATGAACAAGTTCGCTGGTCACAAGCAGGCATGCGTAAAAGAGCAATGTCTTAGCAAATCATGAGATGAAAAGAAGCAGGACATCTCTTCCATCTTGTTCTAATTTCATAAGGAAATAAGTCCGCTTCCATTTACCATATGACGTATGGAGACCACAGGGATAGCGAAGATGAAGTGACATGACTGCGGCACAATGCAGCAAGAAAGAATTGAAATGAAGAAGAGGAAAAGACCCCTTACTCGTAACCGTCTGGACTACCGTCCATACGTAGGTACAGAACAGAACATATGTATACGGAGCGCGCAAAGAACAGAGAACCAATGCAACCAAATCAGTCAGCCTTACCTTCAATCTACCCGTCAGAGCGCAAGAGCCCCCTTTTCTTCTAACCAACACCCAAATCAAAACGACGGGAAAGGGAGGATAAAGAATGACAGTATCCACAGCTAGGTAGGTACGTAGTAGTCTGTAGGGATAGTCTAGGGAGTCAGCAAGCGAGTGTAGAGGGGTCTTGTAACGGAGAAGAGAGCTGTGACCCGATAGGTTAAGGCGGGGAGGGAGATCGGAACTGTGGGCCAACGGGATAGCTCTGAGCAGGCACGCAAGAAAGTTTTCCGATCTGGCGTCCACTCCGTTCGCCGTACGCCTGCCTCTGGCCGAGTAAAGTCCAGATCTTCCAGAATGGCAGGTCGGTTCCTAGAATTGAGACTGGAATTCCCAGGTGGCAGGTAAGACTATTCCAGTAGGTCAGATACCATGAGTAATTCGTGGTTCGCGATGGTCTACCGGGTGGACTCATCCAAGGTTATTATCTACATCTACAACCTTATCGGATTCAGTAACTTTCGCGGAAACTGTGGATCTGCAATGTATTTTTCTATATCAAAGTATGTTCTGGAATTGTGAAATAGCTATTGTTCTCATATCTTACTCTCGTTCGATTATGATAGCACTTTCCGCTGCGCTCTCTTGACTAGATGTTGACCGATCCTAACTTGGGCCTCACTGATTTCATATCTCCCTGGAGAGCTTTATAAGACCTGATACATGCATGTCTTCCTGTGCAGTCCCTGGCACGTTTTTAAACCAAGAGACACGAGCGGGGAAAATATAGTCATAGCGCACGATGTGCCATTCGGATGTTCAGATCGATTAGTATAATATATACCTTCCGGCATATCTCCGATGTCAGTTATCTTATGCCATATGGAACCAACGTGCAAAAATCCGCAAAGGCGTCTTTATCCCATTGGTACACTGAGATGGCTCGAAGGACACGAGCTCCCGTGCCCATATAGCCTCTTCAGAGACAGAGAGCTTGCTGATAACTCTCTGAAAAAAGCTTGAGATCTGAATTGCAGCTGTGAGGCTGCTCATCCGGTTAGTTAGCTGACGGACCTGCGCGATCCACTCATGCCTCGAGGATTGGTAGGGACATGAGGACTTCCCATCAGACTTCGCTTCTCATGCGTGGAAGTCGTCAAATACCCTGCGAAATATCAATCCCGATCGACTCTCTCATAGTTTCAATTCAACTAGCAGCAAGAACCGTCGCAACCACATATTCCCCATCATGTGAGATGGACAATTTCCCAACCCGCCCACCTCCCTCTCCCTCGCCATTACGATCCAGATACACGACTTCGGGCCTCCCTGGACCGGCACCAGTCTCCTCAGCTCTCACCAAGACATCTTTCCACCCGATCGAACTAGCTCCTCCAGGTGCCGCCTTGCGCGCCGCCTCCTTGGCTGCGAACCTCCCGGCGAGCCAGCGAGCCATCTCCACAGATACCTCGAGTCGGCGATGGGACTCAGAAGTGCTTGTTGTGTGCAATTGCGGGAATCGGGCACGGAAGTCACTCAGCTCCTGCTCGCAGAGGATGCGACGCGTGAATCTCTCGAGGTAGGAGTTGGTTCCTCGGACACCGGGGCGACTGATCACGCGGAGAATGCGGGGGAGATGGACAATGTCGGTACCTATGTTGAGGGCATAAGGGAACGGCAGTGGCTTCATGGGTTGTAGAAGCTGAAGGTTGGGACGGAGGCTCTAAGACAGGATTCGCGATGTCACAGTATGGCCAGCCAATTGATTAATTTCGAGTATAGGAACTGAGGTGTCGCAATTCTCTGTCGGCGATCCTGCGAGTATAGAACAATCATCGATGAATGAAGATGTAGTGGAGTGACCATGGTCAAGATTGGAAAGTATTAGAGCTCCCGACCGACGAGTCCAGGTATCTACGGAGTAACGTAATCCACCACCGAGCGAGCCCAACCACCGAGCGAGCGGCGGTCTGAGCGAGCCGCGCCCGAATATCTGCCCCGAATGCCGCAACGCCTATTATATTAAATATTCTATAAAAAAGCGCCTATATACATGAAATTGAAGCTATTTACTAGGGCATCCAGTCCTAATATTTCCAATCTTATGGCAGTTACTGCACCGCGGTGGTGCTCGCTTTTTTGGCTCCTGTACCTCACCTACTGCTTGATCAGCTTCTTGAATAAGCTGCTGGCCTTGAGCACCTGTTAGGATCCCCCCTGAAGCAATAAAGGATCTAGGGGCTTCTCTCTTTTGTCTTTGATGCTTATTGGCAGCTTGAAGATCTTTCATCTGCTGCTGAAGCATGAGAACCTCATGCATAGTAGATTTGCATGCCTTTGCTAGCTGACCAATTGCTTGATTTGGGGGGCTTTGAGAATGCTGGTCAATAAGCCCCTTGATAAGTTGCATCTGCTTTTGCACCTCTGCAGTAGAATGAGGAGTCTTTGCAACCCAGGGGCCATGAGAAGAAGAAGGTGGAGTAATCTTTTTAGACTGAATATTGAGCATATCCAGCATGCGCTGTGGATTGAATGGCACTAGGCCTGTTGCTGCAAATCCACTCTGTATATTGGCTGCTGAAAGTGCTTTTCGTGAAGACTGATATAGCAATAAGAAGCCTTGCTTATCAATATGATTGATGCCAAGATGCATGCTCTTCTGAACCTGCTGCCCATAGGCCTGCTTTAGGGGAGCAAAGCAAGAGACATCAAGAGGCTGTAGGCAATGGGATGAATGTGCCGGCATATAGAGAGGAATGATTTGATGATTCTTGCAGAAGAAGTCAAAATCTGCTGTAGCATGACTGCCATGGCCATCCAGAATAAGAAGGCAATATCTCCCTATTGTATGTGCTGCTGTATGCCTCTCAAAGACCTCTTTTAGCCATAGCAAGCCCAGCTCATCATTGGTCCACCCATTGTCACTTAGGCCTATTGTCCAGTCATGAGACAGATCTTGATACCATGTAGATTGGTGGACCTTGCCAGCAAAGATGATCATAGGGGATAGGGCCCAGCCTGTAGCATTGACTGATTAATAGCTGTCACCCATTCACAATTCCCAGGCTGTATAGCTCGCACACAGCTTGTAGAATAGTGAGATCCAGTGATAACTTTTGCTGTAGATGCCATGCCCATTTGAAAGCCTGTTTCATCACAATTGTAGATATCCTGTTCAAGAATACCATATTTTGCTATGTATTCTGAACAAGATTGAACCAATTCCTGACAATCTCTGGATCTTCATATTGTGCCTGTTGATAGTTGTACTTGCAATTATATTTAGAGGCAAGATCACTATGCCGCTTGATAAACTGGATCACCCAATTTGGACCAATTGATATATTGCCTTTGCAATCAGATAGCAATATAGTTGCCATTTTGCGCACTATATCATGAGATGGTGGCAGGCCTCACTCATCCATGTCAAATCTCCCATCCGTCTTCTCAGCCGCACCCACAATTAGTACATATCTGTGTCATGGTTATCAAGAAAGACTCAATACTGTGTACCCTAATGAAATAAGCACGTGCAGTTGGGGCTAGGTCCACGGGCTTTGGCAGTTACTTCTAGCCGCCTTTCGACTTCACAGTCAATGGAATCCTTCTGTATCTTCTGTGCGTCCTGGCAGTTGAGCCCTATAGGGAGCTCTAGTAACCACTGACTGTCCAGTTATTCTGCATATTTTCTTTTTATTACCTTGTTAAGTAAGTGTCCATGTCTCCGCATATGCCGTTCACAGCCCTGGGTTGCACCAGAGGGCCAGTGTAGCATGAAATCAGCTACATTTGGTGCTTCTGCTTGCCACTGGCTCTTCAAATTCAAGTCCAAAGGATACGAAGTCTTTCTAGCCCTCATGCAACCTGTGGTGCAACATCTTTCATCCCCCCCCCCCCCCCCCCCCCCCCCGGCGCTTTTCCACGGGTAAGATTGGAAGTCTCACAAATGGATAGGATAATACAGATGTATATTTTCTGCTTTCTATTTCTTATAACTCATCGACTATTGTAAAGTCGACTTTGTCGGGACTGCTGGCCTCGTTGACTTTGCTACAGCAGGCCTCAAAGTTGGAAAATGGGATTCCAAACACGTCTCGCACAGACAAATATGAATGATCGATGTATTGCTCTCGCACATTGAAATGGAACAAGGATTGAGTCGGTGAAATTTGCTTACTTACTGGGTTCCTGGGCGGAGATGGGGTCGCGGTGCTGAGAGATACGAAGCCCAGCACGAAGAAGGGGCAGGGATGCTTCGGAACCTCATTGTCGTATTGGCCATGGCTGTGCTTTGGATGCATTTAATACAACTGGAGTAAGATTGGTTAATCTGTTTCTCAGTTTAATACCTGCTTACTGGAGCCGGCTTTTCGCGCTTCTTTAGTCCTCCGCCATTTTTAATGTCCATAAGTACTCTTTAGCTTTACATGGAAATCTCCATCTACGACAAGTTGTTTCGTGATAATGATGCTAGTTAACAAATCCAGCGTACTCGCCGCTGGGATATTGTTCATTTTTCTCGGTGTATTGGCTGTATTTGCTCGTTTCAGTGTCAGAATAAGCAGAAAACAACGAATCGGTATTGACGACTGGCTATGTCTTCCAGCTTTGGTCAGGTTGATCGGACCCTTTTGGCAGAGAGTGCCTCATACTAACTTTCTTCATGTGTCTGTGATCGGCTGCTGTGTCTGCATGATCATAGGTAGGTACCTAACCCATTCCCTTCCCAGGCGCAATGTCTAAAGATATGGACTCTAGGAGCTGCAACACACTCCTTAGGAGGTCATTCGCGTCAAGACCTGGATCCGGCGCTTATCGTTATGTATAAGGGCCCTGATCAGGTCTTAATGGAGAAGGTATATCAGAAAAAAACCCTCTGTTTTCAGCAATACCTACCTATCCTCGCTTTGTCTCTTTGCTTACGTTCTGCTGCAGTTGGAAATCCCCGTCAATATCATACAAGTTTTGGCGCTTGCGTGGTATTAAGCTCTCGATCTTGTTCTTTCATCGACGCATCTTTGTAGGGCGGGCCTTCAATATTACGAGTTGGGTACTCATCGGCGTCGTAGCGGCATGGGGTTTGGCCTTCATTGTGGCCCAGCTCGCAGCATGCCGCACCAATCTCTACGCATATTTTGGATCGCTTGCGGACATTGAGAAATACTGTGTTAATACCTTTGCGGTCTACATCACCCACAGTGTCACAGATGTCGCGGTCGATCTTGTGATACTGATAATCCCTATACCGCATGTAAGTTGTCTTCAGATTCAGCCATTTGTCGGAGTTAGATGCATGCTGATGTGCAAAGGTTTGGGCATTGCAAATGATTGCAACGGAAGTTCACTGTATTGGCTATCCTATTAGTAGGATCGCTGTTAGTATGCAATTCTCTGTAATATATGCCTTCCATACTGATATGTCCGCAGAGCCATCGCTTGTGGTATCGCTCGAATGGTCTTTTTGTTCCAAAATATAAAATTGCGAATATCAAATTGAGTGTTGCAGAAAAAGCCAAAAGGATCACAGCAAGGATTGCTTTTCTCTTCGAGCATGAAAATTGGTGCGCTGTCCTATCCAGCCAAGAGCCTTCTGAATGGTGGTGGGGTGATTGGTCATCATCAACCGGGAGGAGCGAATATTCTTGCTCCTTCATCGGATTCATTGTTAGATTATGGATATGGAGACTTCGTAAGGTGAACAGAGAGCCAGATATAGCTGAATTCTCTTCTTCGTGAGAGACAGGAAAGCTGAGTCAAGACAAAGGCATTGTTCCAACAGACCAGCAGGCCAATAGAACAACCAGTAACTACTCTTAATTAAAGATTAGAGCCTTATCCCATTACTAATGTTCAGTAAGAATAGACATTACTAAGATTGGCTTATGAAAACGAGCACTTCACCTCTGGCTTGTGTTCTATTAGTGGTAACAGCACGTCCCTGAAATATCCGCATAAATTACTGAGATAACCGGGCAGGATTTTGATGATGATACAGGTGCTACCTAAGTACCTAATTCATCCAAATTCAACAGGGCATCAAGTTCCCAGCCCTCTTCACAATCAACAGGCAGCCGTAGAGCGGAGAGTACAGCCTTCTTTCCAACCACCTTTAGGATGCGCTGGAAGTCGAGAGAAACTAGGGCAAAGGGTTTGACAAGACTGGCATGCATATTCCTCCTCGTTCACGTTTGTCTGATGATATTGAAGACTGGTACTAGAACAGGTCTTGCTGCCTGGTCTGGGTGGTGTGGTTCAGTGTGTCTGCAACCAGTGATCTGTTCAAACTGATCTTAATTTTTCTGATGCTGCCAGCCGCCAGAAGCTTTCCCTGATAAGTGCGAAGATCAGGTCTGGCAACTTCCACAAGGTCATAGCGAGGGTTTTGCCCTGCGTTTCGCTTTCATTTCATTTCATTCTTTCTTTCTATTTTCCTTTCTTCCTTTTCTTTTCGCAGTTCTCTGAATCCTGGAACGGAGAATTGTCGGCCCTCTCAGCATCTGACGTCGTTAGTACAGGTGGAGATGGCGGATACCTGTTCTAGCTTCCATCCCAAACAGCGAATGCCGTGTTGGGATTCCGCAAGATGGGAACGACGTCTCCATTGTAGTCTAACTCTTGAAGCAGTTGCTCCATCAATCGTGCTTGCGGGGCGATTGGGTGCTTAAACACGAAACAAAAGAATTCATGGATGTGTGCTTTGTGGAAATTTGGGAAACAGCCGATGCGAATTTTTTTTATAGTCAAGTGGATATCCCCAGTCAATTATATGGCATCGAATCATCTCTTTACAGCTCTTGACAGCCTTTCAGTCCAGCCCTTGGAGAACCTTGTTCCATACATAACAGATTCTGGAATTGACGGCAGTCATCCTAATCGAGCTACCGGCTGGAATAGAATATGAATATTGAAAAAAATTGAAGAGGGAAGTAAGAAGCATCAGCGTCTTAGACATGGTTAGTAAGTATATAGCTGATGAGCGAGATGTGACCCATGATAGAAGTTCTTATTGGTACAAGAGATGTATCATACTTCTCTAAGATGATGTGACTAAGGCTATTGTGCCAGCGCAGCCTCGAGCGCGACTGTGAAAGTGGCGACGTTAAGGTGGAAAGACCACGACCTGTCCACACCGTTGTTTGCCGTTGCCCAGAGTTACTCCGTACAGTTGCAAAGAAGGATCTCGAAGGACAGAGCAGGGGGTCTTGATCAGACATGGGATACGCTTTGTAATGAGATGGAGCAACCTAAAGCTGATGCTTCCCCGTGACCTCCGGAGTCCAGACCGGTTAGACCTCTGATGCCATTGGCCCTTGAAGGTGCTACATTCTCCAACTTCCTAATTGAAGAAAAATGATCGTCGCTCAACGCGGAGAAATACACATCTCAGGGGACAACCAAACAGCGCCGGTCCTTCTGGGGGACCTTGCACCGTTCATCTCCCCCACAGAAATGCTACGTCGGCATCATACACCCCGCACTCGATAGAAACAACCCCGAACTCCACAAATTTCGCTCCAATTACCACCCAAGTCTTCCTGAGCTTAGTCCGGCTTTGGAGGCTTCCTTTTTTTGACAGCTGTCGATGAGATGGCCGAGTTGCTGGCCTTTTCAAATACCGGGCAATTAACGGTTGCGATGAGCATGTCGCGGGCGTGTCTTCTTCCTTCACGTTGTATACAGGATGTGGCTGTCACTTCTGCTTGCTGCTGCTACTGCCGCGGCACCGTCGTCGAATAATGGCGGTGCTTCATCCGCAATTGCGGTGAAAAGCACTGTTCCTGAAGATGCAGGAGCTCCGGTTCTGCGTCCGTTCGTATCCTTCTCGATCGAGTTTGCTTTCTTCCCGGACTTTGCAGGTATAGATACATCCGCTCAATCTGGCAATTTGAGGACCCTGTGCTGAATGGAGAAGGGAATCTGTCGCACCCGAATCGCTTTTCAAACCAGCTGCTAGACAATATCGCTGCAATCCAGGGCGAGAAGCCATTTATCCGTGTTGGTGGAAACACACAGTACGAAGCTCCCCGCATCATCTTCTCTGTCTGATCTGACCAAAATATCAGAGACTACGCCCTTTTCGATCCATCCCTCAAGACCGCTACCAATGGCACTGTCATTCCCAGCAGGTCGCCCGACTATCCGTACATACTGTACATCGGGCCCTCCTACTTCGAGTCCTACTTGACCTGGCCCTCCACGAAGTTCATCCACGGCTTCAACCTCGGCAAGAACGGCACCGAAGGACTGGACAGCTTATTAGCCACGGTGCCGCATGTCTGCAAGGCCCTCGAGGGGGGCAAGCTCGCGTACTGGGAACTGGGCAACGAGCCGGACCTGTACAAGACGGCTTCCCAGGGGATCGTCAGGCCGTCGAATTGGACGGAGGAGGACTATGTCAACGAGTGGTTGACGAAGACAAGGGCCATCAGGAGGGTCATGGCCAAGAGCTGTCCCGGGTTAGCCAGCGACGCGAACTACAAGTATATCGCGCCTTCATTTGCGGGGATCACGAACAGTTTGGATCCTGTCAAGGCGTGGGAGGCGGGACTTGATACAGACAATGATATTGCGTTGAATTCCGAGCACAAGTAAGTCTTTCCCCAATTCTCTCGATTGCTCTTTCATTCAGACCCAGAGCTGATGGAACCTTTTGCCAGTTACATTGGCGGCGCGACCCAGCCCGGAGTAACCCTGCAACACACCCTGATGAACCACACCAACACTGTCAACAGCGTAGCCAAACACGTCGCCCTCGCCCGCACCCTCGCGGCCAAGAACCTGACCACGGGAATCCCCTACATCCTCGGCGAGCACAACTCGCTGTACAACCAGGGCCGCCCGGGTCTCTCCAACGCCTTCGGCGCCGCCCTCTGGGGCATTGACTTCAACCTCTACGCCGCCTCGCAGGGCATCCGCAGGACACACATGCACCAGGGCACCGACTACCGGTACGCGTCGTGGCAGCCCGTGCAGACGGACAAGACCACCCTGGGCACCAAGGCCCCGTACTACGGCAACATCTTCGTCGCGGAAATGGTCCGCGGCAGGGACAACGTCCGCATCGTGAACCTGCCTCTGCCCGAGGAGACAGAGGCCGCATACGCGGCATACATCAATGACAAACTGGCCCGGATCGCGGTCATCAATATGGTCGAGTACAACTACACGGACGCGGATCCCGACGCGCAGCGTCCGTCCGCGAAGTACGCGTTCCAAGTGCCGGCGGCGAAGCCGCTTTCCGTGCAGAGGCTGCTCGCGAACGGGAGCAATGCCATCACGGGGATCACGTGGGATGGCTGGTCGTATAACTATGAGCTGGACGGCGGTAAGCCCGTCCGGCTGGCCAACGTGACGATCGGGGAGACGGTGACGCCGAACAAGGAGGGGGTTGTGGAAATTGAGGTGCCATACTCTAGTGCGGTCATTTTGAACGTTTGAAGCCGAGTATGTAATATGAATGGGGAAGGCGACAGATCCGCTAGCTGTCAAGACGTACTCGGCTGATATCAGCCTACCTACATGCACACCTGGACGCAGGCATAGCTAGAATCCAATGGAAAGATGGAGTTAGTAGCAGTAAAGGCAGATATCAATGAAACCCCACACTGGACGACAGGTAACATCAAAGCCGGAAGAGGACCGAAGCACAGGATAAAATGCCTTCTGCTATGCAATCTTTACACTTCTATATTTACAGAAAAAACACGTCGCAAAAAGAACCAGCTCCCCAGACCCGTCGAAAAGCTGGCCAGAGACATTATTTCCCGTGAGACACACCACTTCAAGGGGGTAACTTGCTTGGATCTCTATCGTATCACGTCATGGGTCCGAATGTGATAGACAGTCCGGATCGGGAATCTCATCCCGCATTGACCACGGAGGCCAAAAAGGAAGACATCTATGCCTTGGCCTCCTTCTTCTCCCCCGCATCGACGTTCTTCAGGAATTCCCTGCACGGAGGTTGCGTCAGAACAATGTTCACCCCACTCCGTTCATTCATTACTCAATTCAATTGACGCGCGCATCCCTCGGGGAAAAGGAAAGAAAGGGTAAACGCACTGAATGAACTGCTCCTCATCCTTGGAGGAGGCGTTGATCGGGGGGCCCTGCTCCTTCTTCGTCTTGTCGCCTCCGCGGGTGGCGAGCCAGATGCCGCCGAACAAGGTGCCGAGGGTGGCCATGGAAAGCTGGGAATCACAAATCAACCATGTCAGCATGGATCTGAGCATCAATTGGCGGTGCTTTCATCGCGAAAGTCGCTCAACTCAGGGAGGGAGCGGGGCATGGTCTCGGGACGTGTGGAGGGGTGACGTACGACGTGCGAGCCGACCTTCTTGCCGGCGATCTGGTAGTAGACGACCATTGTGACGGATTGGAGTTCGCTGGGAGACGCGAGGAAGAGGTGGAGACGGAGATGACAGGGCGGTTGGCGCTGCGTGAGGCTCCTACACGGACGATGTGAATCTGAAGACGAAGGTGCAGCGGCGTCCTTCGGGTATGCGGGCTTGGCGGGCTAGTCCCGAGTCGGACTACTGATCATGTGACTCGATGACTAAGATGATGACTAAGATGACGTCCGACCCGTCCCCGAGAAGGCCCGAGGGAGACCGAGATCCGGGCGGCTGACGGCGGACAGACCGTGCTCCCGGCCGGAGTATGAAGTAACACTACGGAGTTACTACTACTGCCAGAGCGTCGACGGGATGGAGGACAAGTCTCCGAACAGACTGATGTTCCTCTGACCCTGCAGAGATGAGGGGAAGATGCAGCCGACAGCGTCATCCATGGAGGTGCAGGGACCAGGCGGTCGTGGTGCGTCCAAGCGATCAATCATCCGGGGTCTCAGGCCCGCCCCCGGTATTACTCTCATCCCTGGGTTCGCCCTTGTCCCGGGAAGGCTCTTCCTTTGCTCCTCGGATGCCGCTTGCGGGTGCTCCGCCGCGGATAGGACCTGCCAGCATTTAACCATGTGCCACGTCTCGTGCTCTCTTTCTCTTCCCATCCCGACTCCTCCTGATCCTGTATTCTTTGTCTCTTCCTTCACTCCCTGGAGCTGTGGGAGCTGGAGCGGGTCTTGTATCTGTCCATCCATCCATCCTTGACCTCTTCTCTTCAGCATGTTCTGGAGTAACCGCAAGCAAGAGCATGACGACGGCGTCGCCCACATCCGCGACGATCCCCGTCCCGACTTCAGCAAGGAACCCTTACCCCGCGAGAAGCTCTCCCCCCAGCTGCAGCCGCTGGTCGACCGCGACGACAATTTCTTTGACGAGCTCTACGCCCCATAGTACGTTTTCTTCTTCCATCCTCCAGCCCTGCTCGATGCTTGCTGTGGTTGTGCTTGCTGCCTGCTGTGTGCCTGTGCTGTTCTGTCCTGCCTCGGTCTATGTCATCATAGCTTCGCCCTAGGCGGCAGCTTCTCCGCTCCCCCGCGGTCGCGTTCATCCGCCGTTGCCGGCGGCCCAGAGCTGCGACCGCGGCGGACGCCAGAATCGGCGTGCATTATCAAACTCCTCTCTCTCTGCTTTCTTCAGGGACACGCGGCTAAAAACAGAGAAAATCACAGTTCCGTAGAAAGCACCGATACCCCCTACAGATATGCCGCCTACGCAAACCGCATCCGCACCCTCATGCATTCCGCCCACCGCTATGTCGCCTACACATCGGACATAGGAGAGTCCTTCCGGCCAGTCGCCCACCCCTGGCTGGTCCGTAGCGCGTATGGTATCTCCTGGGCCTACGTCCTCGGTGATGTCGTCCACGAGGGCTACAAGGCATATCTGCGCAACCGGCGCATCCTGGCGCCCCCGAGCGAGGCCTACAAGGATGCTACTGACCTGAAGGCCCCGCAAGTTGCCAAGGGGATGGCCACAGGCAACGTCGCGGGGTCACTGAAATCCACTCCGAACCCATCTCCGAGCTGGTCGGATGGTGAGGGGGAGGGAGATACACTGGTCCCCTGGCCCACGGCGCACATCCCGTTGATGGAGGACTACCGGATGGTCATGGCGAAGCGCGCAGTGTTCCAGAGCATAGCCAGCATGGGACTGCCTGCGCTTACCATACATACCGTTGTTAAGCACTCTGGACGGATGCTGAAAAACAGCAGGAGTGCACTAATACGGACGTGGGCGCCGATCGGGGTGAGTGGACACACGCGGTTCCTCAGATATACCGCCCTGAGGTGATTTCAGAGTTGCTAACCACGCATGCCAGCTGGGTCTCTCCGTCGTTCCATTCCTCCCCTACGTCTTCGACGAACCCGTCGGAAAAGCAGTGGAAATCGGCTTCCGTGTCGCATGCCGCGCCATTGCCGGCGAGGAGGCCATCCAGCCCTCCACATCCCCCTCCGAATCCTCCTCCGAGGACGTCGCCACGCTGAGCTCCGTCCTGAAGCTGCACGGCCAGAAGCGGCACAAGGAGGCAGAGCCGGAGGAGAAGCTGCTCGGCCAGGGCGCCGGCATCTCGTGGGAGGAGTACAAGGAGGAGAGGCGGCGCGCGAGGGAGCAGCGGCGCAGGGAGAGGATGGAGCAGCGCCAGAGAGAGCGCGCGGAGATCGATCAGGAGCTCGAACGCCAGGGCAAGGATGGCTGGTTCTGGCGGTCCGGATGGGGAGTGAGCGGGAAAGAGAAGGAGGAGTGATTCACACTTTCTGACCCTCCAGATCTTAACCTGTGTACAGTATACAGACTTCTTCCTTGTCTTCTTCTATCCCCCTTTCAGATCAAACGGGTGGCTTGTTCGTTCGGTGTTTGGGCGTCAGATCGGGCCTGGCCAGCATAGCATTTCTTTCCTTTTTAATAAGAACCCGCTCCGAGTGGAGGTTTACCCCGGAGCGATATGCACCTCGTTGCGAGAGCTTCGAGAGTCGCTGCTCACTTTTTTTCTTAGTGACCCTGCTCATTCACTAGCTTTTTAATATGTATCCTTCGTTATCAAAAAAGCGTGCATGTGGGCGTATTTGGCTATTTGCGCAAGAACCATTGCCTTTAAAAAGGAACTATTATTCTGTTCATATTTTCCCCTTTGTATGCTCCGATTGAAGTTTTTATTCTGTAGCACTTAGGTATACCTAGGGTAGCAAGACAATACCTTGTGTTAGTGGGAAATGGATACTGTGAACAACATCCCTGGGTGTTTGTTTTCAGTATTAAAAAGCCTCCGGGATATCTATACCGCATACCACGTGCCAGATCTGGTATCTATCTATCTATCCACCTATCTGATGAGATCTAGTTAAGCCTTTTGTGAAAACATCAGGGCTTATATAACATCAGTCATCACTCTCTCCCTGTGAGGGCGGGTGTGCTTGTGCTTGTGCAGCCTGTATCTGCTATCCGCCATTTGAATAGGTTTGACGATGCATCTAGACTTTAGCTCTAGTTGAACGGCATGGAAAAGTATAGTAGGCCTAATGGTAGTCCTATTCTACAGCAGGATTTGAATGGTGTGAAGGAATCCCTGAGGAATAACGTAATCCACAAGCGAGCCGCGCACCCAAGCGAGCCGCGCACCTCCTACGCGTTCTCTCATACTCAGTTAGTTGAATCTATTCAAACCACCACTATACCACCAAAAATGCCTCCTAAGTCAAAAAATTCTATTGAACAAGAAGGAAGGATCTT
>Ga0207841_1000251_pt1 | contig 21149 bp, 23 predicted proteins | sample HigsolmetaGSP18D_FD_184846 | JGI IMG/M metagenome (GOLD analysis project Ga0207841, IMG submission 184846) | High solid enriched microbial communities from the Joint BioEnergy Institute, USA - SP1-8-D (SPAdes) | ecosystem: Engineered > Bioreactor > SSF (Solid state fermentation) > Aerobic >... | reverse complement strand
ATATTTTTGGCACATCTTGATCATATAAACTATAAAAGCGTTTTACGATTGCTTCGTCCATTTTTTCGTTGGCTTGATGAATCACTATTTTACTGATATCGTCAATATTATATGAGCTATCATCAACACATTTTTTCATTGCTAAAGGTACTTTGGATAAAGCAAACTCATAGATTTTTCTACCATACATTTTGATGTATTTGGTATTCGGACATTTTTCTGAATTATACGATTTTCCAAAAAACAGATAATCTTTTTCTTCGTTTGCATAAGAGGCAGATAAATGGGCTTGTATTCCTTTATTGTTTGTAGAAGCTTCTAATATTGCTGCACCAGCGCCATCTGCATATATCATTGTATCTCGGTCGTGTTCATCTACTACTCTCGAAAGAGTTTCAGCACCAATTACCAAACATCTTTTTGCTAATCCAGCTTTTATAAATGCATTGGCTTGTATAACACCTTCTACCCAACCTGGACAACCAAAAATAACATCGTAAGCAACACAATAAGGATTTTGAATTTTCAATAAATTTTTTACTCTTGCAGCAAGACTTGGCACCATATCAGACTGAATCGTATCGTGTTTTACATCTCCAAAATTATGAGCGAATATAATATAATCAATAGTTTCTGCGTCGATATTTGCATTTGTGATGGCTGAAGCAGCTGCCATATAGCCTAAGTCTGATGTTACTTGATCTTTTCTGGCATATCGACGTTCTTCTATTCCTGTTATTTGTTTTAATTTATGCGAAATTGTAGCATTATTTTGATCTAAAATTTCTCCTTGTTCATTAAAAAATTGATGTTCTTCAAAAAAATGATTTGATATTTTTTCAGTTGGAATATATTTTCCTATTCCTATAAAGTGATTTGTCATATATATTTTAGATAACAGAGTTAGAATCTGCTATCGGATACAATCTCGGGATAACTTTAAGAACTATTGCTATAAAGTTACATTTTTAACTTAAACTTTATATTTATACCAAAATTATATCTTATAAAATATTAAATTAATAAATTTCATGATGATAATTTTTCAATGTCTCTTAGATATATATATAAATAATATGAAATAAACATTTATATTTCAGAACTACTATTAATGTAATTCTAAATTATTAGAATATAAGTGTAAATGTAGATATAAACACTTAATATCGTTATTTTTCAATATATTTAATCAAATTAAAAAATTATGAAAAAGCTATTTTTATTCTTCAGCGTTTCTCTCCTATTTTTTGCTTGTACAACCAATCAATCCACACAAAATTCAGTGCCGAATAAAGATGAGAATTCATTAAAATTCGAGCCGAATGAAGATGGCGATTATGATATTGTTGTATTTGATCCTCAATATGATATTTATTTAAAAACAACTGCATTACCCAAAGAATATTATTCAAAAGAATATTACGAACAAAAAAATCGCCAATATGTGATGATTTGGAATCAACGACATATGCAACCAATGACATATAATCCAGATTTGTATGCAGTAAGTATAGATTTAGATCCTTCTGTTGACTATGGTTATGATTTTGAATACAAATTATTTAACTTTTTTCGATTTATTGAACATAAATATCGTGTCAGAATTAGATAATATCGTTTATTTTTGCAAGCTAATTTTAGAAAGATGAACGATTTTTCAATCAAAATATACAATCAAATCATTGAAGCAATTCCAGATTTTACAGGGCTTCACAAAAAAGATACCGAATTATTAGAATTCCATATCGAGAATGAATACAAATCGACTTTTGGTGATCTTTATATTCAGACTTCGGATGATGATAAGATTTGGATCAAATCTTCTTTTCCTTTTACAACTTACGAAGTAGATTCTGTTGAGGAACTTTTGTATATTTTGGAAGGTTTGTTGTTCAACCAATTATTCTGGGTAATTAGTTATGATGATGGTGATTGGGACGATACTTTTTTGATGCTGAAAGACCAAGAAATTAAAACGGAAGACGGTTTTACTTATAAAATTCTTTCTTGGAACGGAAAAGATGATAAAGTGATTAATGCTTAACCTCGTGTTCATAAAATCCCCTATTTTTATACATTTGCAATTATGTTTAACAACGAATTACTAAAAGACATCCAAAAACGTACACAAGATTTGCACGAATATTTGGAAATCGAACAAAAAGAAATCGAAGTTCAAAATGAAGAAGAACACGCTGCTTCACCTGAATTTTGGAACAACCCGAAAGAAGCCGAAGCTTTTATGAAAGTTTTACGTGGTAAAAAGAAATGGATTGATGAATACCAAACGATTGCAAATGCAGTAAATGATGTCGAAGTTTTAGTAGAATTTAACCGCGAAGGCGAGGTAAGTGACGAAGAAGTTATGGAACAATATACTGTTGTTGCTAAGCTTTTAGAAGATATAGAATTCAAGAATATGCTTTCAGAAGAAGGAGATAATCTTGGTGCAATTCTTCAAATTACTGCGGGAGCTGGAGGTACAGAATCTTGTGATTGGGCTTCTATGTTGTTGCGTATGTATTTGATGTGGGCCGAAAAACATGGATATAAAGTAAAAGAATTAAACTATCAAGCGGGTGATGTTACAGGTGTAAAAACGGTAACATTAGAAGTTGATGGCGAATTTGCTTTTGGTTATCTAAAAGGAGAAAATGGTGTGCATCGTTTGGTGCGTATTTCGCCTTTTGATAGTAATGCAAAGCGTCACACAAGTTTCGTTTCGGTTTATGTTTCCCCAATTGTGGATGATACAATCGAGATTGAAATCAATCCTGCTGATATCGAATTACAAACGTCTCGTTCTGGAGGAGCTGGAGGGCAAAATGTAAATAAGGTAGAAACTAAAGTTCAGTTAACGCACAAACCAACTGGGATTGTAGTTGTTTGTCAGGTTGAACGTTCTCAGTTAGCCAATCGCGAACGTGCAATGGAGATGTTAAAATCTGAATTGTATAAGATTGAGTTAGAGAAAAAAATGGCTGCACGTAATGAGATCGAGGCAAATAAGATGAAAATCGAATGGGGTTCTCAAATTCGTAATTATGTGATGCATCCATACAAATTGGTAAAAGACGTCAGAACAGGAACTGAAACAGGTAATGTGGATGCTGTAATGAACGGTGATATAGACGAATTCTTGAAATCGTTCCTAATGTTAATGGGACAAAAAGAAACGTCAAAATAGTTTTATCCTAAATTTCTTTCATGAAAATATTAATCGGAGGTGCTGGAGAAGTTGGTTTTCATTTGGCTAAATTACTTTCTAATGAAATGAACGACATCGTCATCATGGACATGGACAAGGACAAGTTGTTGATGATCGAAAACTCGTTAGATGTAATGGCTTATCGTGGTGATATCACTTCTTTCAAGGCTTTGCGAGAAGTTGGAATTGATGATACAGATATTTTTATATCGGTCACTCATCTTCAAAACACAAACCTTACAAGTGCTTCGATTGCGAAAGATTTAGGGGCAAAACGCACATTAGCTCGAATTTCGAATCCTGAATTTCTTTACAAAGAAAATCAATTTTGGGTTCAAGGAATGGGAATTGATGCATTAATTAGTCCTGAGAAATTAGCGGCTGATGAGATTTATTCTCTTGTTCAACAATCTGCTTTCAATGCGATGCATCCCTTTGCAAATGGTCAACTTTTTATGGTTGGAACTGTTTTGGATGCGGATTGTAAAATTTTGGACAAGCAGTACAAAGACATGTATTTGACGACGAAAGGTGGCGAAGACAATCTTTTGATGCCAATTGCAATAATTCGTAGCAACGAACGTGGCGAATATCAAACCATTATTCCCGAAGCCGAAACTGAATTTAGAATAGATGATCACGTTTATTTTATTGTCAAAAAAGCTGGAATTTTAGAAGTTTATAAAATCCTTGGAAAGAAACAAGAATATTTCAAAAATGTAATTGTTTTAGGAGGAGGAAGTATTGGTGTCAAAGTTGCCAAACTTTTAAAAGATAACAAGCACAATGTTAAGTTATTAGAAATCAATCGAAACAAAGCTTTTGATTTAGCTGACGATTTAAATAACATTTTGATTATCAATGGTGATGGTCGAGATGGAGAATTGTTATTGGAAGAAGGTATTTCTGATTCGGATGCTTTTATCGCTGTGACAGGAAGTTCGGAAACGAATATTATGTCATGTCTTTTGGCAAAATCAAAAGGCGTTAAAAAAACAATTGCTTTGGTCGAAAATATCGACTATATACATCTTAGTCAAGAAGTTGGAATTAACGCTTTTATCAATAAAAAACTCTTAACCGCAGATAGTATTTTCCGTTATATTCGACAAGGTTCTGTGATGGATGTAACAGGAATTTCTGATTTAGATGCTGAAGTTTTAGAATTCCGTATTCACGAAAATTCTGAAATCGCATTCAAAAAAGTAAGCGATTTTCCGTTTAAAGAAGGTGCTATTATTGCTGGAATTGTTCGCAGAAATGATGGATTTATTCCAACAAAAGATTTCATTATCGAACCAAAAGATCACGTCGTTGTTTTTAGTCAAGCGAATTTAATTCCAAAAGTGACCAAATATTTTAAATAATGAAATCACTTAACATCAAAGTAATCCTGAATCTTTCGGGTGTTTTATTACTATTAAATGCGCTCTTTATGTTTATTGCAACATGTGTCAGCATTTATTTTAATGATCATCTACTCTACCCTTTTTTAGTTTCGGGGAGTTTAGTGGGATTGTCGGGAGCTGCAATGATGTATTTTACGCGTGACAGAAGAAAACACATCAACAAACGCGAAGGTTATATCGTGGTTTGTGTCGGATGGCTTTTCTTGATTCTTTCGGGGTGTTTACCCTATGTTACCTCGTTAATATTTCTACCAAACGATCATATCATCAATGAAAATTTTAGTTTTGTCAACATTATTTACGAAACCGTTTCTGGTTATACAGCGACTGGGACATCAATTTATGATGATGTAGAAAGTCTCCCAAAAAGTATATTATTTTGGCGAAGTACAACCAATTGGATTGGTGGTATGGGGATTATCGTTTTGACGATTGCGATTTTACCGTTTCTTGGAATTGGTGGTCGACAGCTTTTTATGGCAGAAGCGCCTGGAATTTATACGGATAAAATTCACCCTCGAATTACAGAAACAGCAAAAAACCTTTGGTTAGTTTATTTAGGCTTAACTGCTTTTTTTGCGATGTTGCTTTATTTTGGTGGAATGAATTTATTTGATGCTGCAAATCATTCGATGAGTGTGATTGCAACGGCAGGTTTTTCTACTAAGAATGAAGGTTTGATGTATTGGAATAACAATATTTTTATTCAATATGTATTAATCGTGATGATGTTTTTGGGCGGAACAAACTTCGCATTGATTTATTTATTGATTAAAGGACAATTCAAAAAAGTATGGAAAAATGAAGAATTCCGTTGGTGGGTTGGTTTACTTGCTGTCGTTACATTTATCGTTTTTGTTGTATTATTTTTCAATATTTACCCTAGTTATTCCGTCGAAACCTATTCGTGGTTTAATTTCGAACATTCATTCAGAAGTTCATTATTCCACGTTGTATCTATCGCATCTACAACAGCTTTGGCAATGGAAGATTACACAAGTTGGTTAACCGTAACCACACTTATTTTCTTCTCTTTGTTCTTCATCGGAGGTTCGGCAGGTTCTACATCTGGAGGAATTACAGTTATTAGACACGTCATTTTATTAAAAAATAGTTGGATCGAATTTAAGCGTATTTTACACCCAAACGCAATTATTCCTGTTCGTTATAACAATCGTTCGCTTAACCAATCTATTGTTTTCCACGTCATGGCATTCTTTGTCATGTTTATGTTTACATGGATTGTGAGTTCTATTTTGTTTGCGCTTTTGAATTATGGTATAACAATGAGTTTCCAAGATATTTTGGCCTCTTTAACATTAACTGCTTCCACTTTAGGAAACGTAGGTCCGGGAATTGGCGAATTTGGTCCGGGTACTTCAATGAATTCTTTAACGGATAGTGCAAAATTATTATGTTGTTTTTTAATGGTTTTGGGACGATTAGAGCTTTATACAATCTTAATTTTATTTACGCCTGCTTTCTGGAAAAATAATTAATGGGATGCTTCTAAAATTACTTTCTGAATGATTTCTTCGGTTTGATCTGGGAAATCTTTCTCAATAATTTTATTCGAATCCACCCAACGTTGCAATTGTGCTACATTCAAATCATATGAATAATCAACGCCAATCATTTTTAAAGCTTCGCAATTACATAATTGTTCGTATTGACCTTTAATCGGAATCACAAAAAGCTTCTTTTTAAGATAAATACTTTCGGCAGGCAATTCGAAACCAGCACCGCACAAAACTCCTTTACAATTTTCTAAAGTTCTAGTAAAAAGACGTTCATCAATTGGATAAATTTGAACATTAAATTGACGCGTAACATCTTTCACAAAAGGTGAAAAAACTTTCCATTTTGAATCTTTAATCAGTGATAATTTCTCCATAATTTCGGTTGGATGAAAACTCGGTAAATACGCCAAATAGTAATCTTCTTGTTTTGGATGCAATGCTCTAATTTTATCTCGAATGATTGGTAAAAAAATAGCATCATTATATTCTTCGAAATGAAAACCGTAATGTTTAGAAGTTGGTGCATAATATTTTAAAATCGTCTCGCCCGTTTTATTTTTCACTTTTGGCGTTTCATCAAATAAAAGCGAAGCTTGATGACTTAATCCAACAATATTTATCTTTTTCTTTCGAGCTGCATGTGCCGTAATTGGCTCAAAATCATTAATAATTAAATCATATTTTTCAATTGGAAAATGATTCACTTCATTCCAAAAAGATTTAAAACTATTCTCCTTAAAAATTCGTTTATACGAAACTTTCCCAAGCTGATTATAAAACAACGACAAGCCATTGTGATGTTTAAATTGATAATTTTCGAGTTGTAATTGTGAATTAGAACCACTTACAAAAACATCCAAATCTCCATATTCTTCAAGGATTGGTAACATTTTTTGCGCACGAGCCAAATGTCCATTTCCTGTTCCTTGCAAAGCGTATAAAATTTTCATTTATTTTTTATTGAGAATTGAAACAATCAGTTCATCTAACGAATAATTGAACTCGATTTCTTCTAAATTTTGCATCAAAGTATGTTTATGTTCTTCAAAATAAAACACTGACCAATTTCCGTCTATACATTCTAAAGCAGATAAATTCTCAATCCAATCTCCCGAATTCATATAAACACAAATTCCTTTATCCGTTTTTACTTTTCGCAATTGTGGCTGATGAATATGTCCACAAACCACGTAATCATATTCATTTTCGATCGCTAATTCGGCAGCAGTTTGTTCAAAATCATTGATATGCTTCACCGCTTTTTTCACTGAATTTTTAATCTTTTGAGATAACGAATAACGTTCTCTTCCAAAAAACTCTAAACATTTATTGATAAAATAATTCAACTGAATTAATTTATCATAACCCCAACCACCTAATTTCGCAATCCATTTCGAATGTTGAATCGATGCATCAAACACATCTCCATGAAAAATCCAAGCGACTTTATCATTTTGTTTCAACATATATTTATCCGTTAAAAGAATATTTCCAAAACGCATTGTGGTAAATTTACGTAACAATTCGTCATGATTTCCTGTTATATAAACGATTGGAATTCCTTGTTCTGAAAGATTTAACAAATAACTAATAATTTGAAGATGCGTTTCTGGGAAATAACTTTTCTTAAAATTCCAAATATCCACAATATCACCATTGAGAATAATTTTTTTTGGATTGATTGACTGTAGATAAGCTAACAGCTCTTGTGCTTTGCAACCAAAAGTTCCTAAATGCACATCCGAAATAACAACAACATCAAGATTACGCTTCATTGATTTTTATTTAAATTTCGAAATCAAATATTACTTAAACGTTTTTTTAATCTTATGAAATCTTTATAAATTTGAGTCTAAATTGTAAAGTTATGAGCGAATTGAAATTCAAAACAAATATAAATTGTGACAGCTGTATCAAATCTGTAAAACCTTTTTTGGACGAAGCTGTAGGTAAAGACAATTGGAAAGTTGATACTTCTGATGAACGAAAAGTACTGACTGTGACAACAACCGAAGATGAAGAAGAAGTTGTAGAAGCTGTGACAGATGCAGGTTTTAAGATTCAGAAATTAGAAGAATAAATAAAAGCGATTCAGTAAACTGAATCGCTTTTTTGTTAGATTAACAATATATTCTTTCTTATTTTTTTACTACTTTTTGAGTAGAAGATTTTCCGTTAGAAGTAGTTTTAACTACATACGTCCCTTTAACTAATGAAGAAACATCTACATTTTGAACACCTTTAACTTCGAAAGATTTTACCAATTGTCCGTTAATATTATAAACTTCTACAGTTGTTTTATCTTTTGCATTGAAAGAAGCTGTATTTGTCCATAATGTATTAGAAACTGCTTTAGTTAATGTTAAATTATCTGTACTCAAATTTGTACAAACATTTGCAGCCGTTTGTCCATTTCTAGGAGCAGCAGCAGCTACGTCAAAATCATTCTTATTATCATTTGTATCTTGACATCCTTTTAACTTTCTTTGAGCAGAATCAGTATTAGATAAAGCCGCAGTAGGACCAGATCCTTCATATTCATTAGACGTTCCAAAACCTACAAAATCAACGATATCTTTATCTGTTACATCAGTTATTGGATCAACATTAGATACAAGTGCTACTTTACCGTTCATGGCTCCTAATGCAAGAGCTGTAGCAGGAATTTGGTCTGGAGTTGGCAATGCATCTGTTCCACTATTACCTTTAGCTTGTTGAATTAAATAATATTTACCTGGCTGAATTGTAATATCTGCTAATACTTGTGTATTAGCTGCACTAACATTACCTGTAGCAGAAGCATATTGAAGTGAATGACCTTTTAATGTAACAGCTTGAGAGCCTCTATTAAACAACTCAATAAAATCATGCGTATATTTTGCGCCCGAATTTCCTCCTCCACCATAAACTTGACTAATCACAACTTGTCCAAATGATAAAGAAGATAATGCAGTAATTACTACTAAAGAATAAAATTTTTTCATATTATATCTGTTTTTAAATTATTATTATAAAGATAGTTAAAAAACAAATTCAATATACATAACGCAAAAAATTAACGATTTGGTAAAATAAAAAAGCAGCCAAAAGGCTGCTTCAACTATAAATTTTAAATTTATTTCTTAGATATGAATTGCATGTCCATATGCATCTTCTACAGCTTCCATAATAGCTTCTGCCATTGTAGGGTGCGCGTGAACAGATTTCATAATTTCATGTGCAGTAGTTTCTAATTTACGGGCTACAACTGCTTCTGCAATCATTTCAGTAACTCCATCACCAATCATGTGACATCCTAACCATTCACCATATTTCGCATCAAAAACTACTTTTACAAAACCATCAGCAGCTCCGTTTGCAACAGCTTTACCGTTTGCAGAGAATGGGAATTTTCCTACTTTTACTTCGTATCCAGCTTCTTTAGCTTTTGCTTCTGTTAATCCTACAGATGCAATTTCTGGAGAACAATAAGTACAACCTGGGATGTTTCCGTAGTCGATTGGTTCTACTTTTTCACCAGCAATATGCTCAACACATAAAATACCTTGTGCAGATGCTAAGTGAGCTAAATCTGCTCCTTTTACAACATCACCAATTGCATAATATCCTTTTACAGATGTTTCACAAAAATCATTGATAACTATTTTACCTCTTTCAGTTGCAATACCAACTTCTTCAAGACCAATATTTTCTGTATTTGGAACAACTCCTGCTGCTGATAAAACAACTTCTGCTTCAAGAATTTCTTCTCCTTTTGCAGTTTTAATTGTTGCTTTTACTAAATCTCCAGTTGTATCAACTCCTGTAACTTCTGCATTTGTTAAGATATTGATTCCAGATTTTTTAAGAGATAATTGTAATTGTTTCGAAATATCTTCATCTTCAACATTTACAATGCGTGGTAAAAACTCTACAATTGTCACTTTTGTTCCTAATGTATTGTAGAAGTGAGCAAACTCAACTCCAATCGCTCCAGAACCTACAACAATCATTGATTTTGGTTGCTTTTCCATTGCTAATGCACCACGGTAACCAATTACTTTTTTACCATCTTGTGGTAATGCAGGTAATTCACGAGAGCGTGCACCAGTTGCAATAATTATATTTTCTGAAGATAATTCACTAACAGAACCATCTGCTGCAGTAACTTTTACTTTTTTTCCTGGTAAAACTTTTGCTTCACCTTGAATTACTTCAATTTTGTTCTTCTTCATTAAGAATTGAACACCTTTACTCATACGATCCGCCACTCCTCTACTACGAGAAACAACATTTCCAAATTCGAATGAAATATCTGAAGGTAAGTTAATTCCAAAATCTTCTGCATGATTTAAGTATTTGAATACTTGAGCAGATTTTAATAAAGCTTTTGTAGGAATACATCCCCAGTTAAGGCAGATTCCACCTAATTCAGCTTTTTCTACGATTGCTACTTTTTTACCTAATTGTGCTGCTCTAATTGCTGCAACGTATCCTCCAGGACCACTTCCAATAACTATAATGTCGTAACTCATTTTTTCCATAATTTGAATGCTAATTTAATAATTATAACCCGAAAAAAAAGGAATTCCTTAAAATAGATTAAAATTTCTTACTTTTGCACTGTGAAAATATTCTTTGAAAATTACGCTGACGACTTACAGGTCGAAACTGAATTACCTTTAGAAGGTAGTTTATCACAAGCTATTGAGATTTTTCATAACCTACCTGATTATGACGGAAGTTATATTGGTTTGATGAATCAAGATGGGAATACTGTTCAGATTTCGAAATATGATCGATTTTTATTTTTAGTAGAAATCCCTGTTTACCAAGAACAAGCTTCATATTCAGTATTATTTACTTATTTTCAAGTAATGCAATTAATAGAAGATTTATACAAAGGATTTGATCCTTATAACATAAAAGGATTGAAATTTGAACAGTATTTAACAAAAAAAGCAACGAAATAATCGTTGCTTTTTTATTTTTATATTATTTAGATTTTACTGCCAAATATATTTCTCACCTAAACTTAACGTTGATTTCATCACATATTTTCCTTCCTCATTTTTTTCAGTTAATACTAAAATAGGATAATATTCACCTGCGGGAACCAATTTTGTGATATTTGTAGTAAAATTTAGCTTTTCAATTTTAGTAAAAGCAGAAATTGGTGAAACATCTAGATTTAGAAGTTCAAATCCATCTATTTCTTTAATTCCTGTTATATTTTGATTTGAAAAATATACCATTAATTTTAAGTCATTTGTAGGTTTATAATCTAAATTCTGTATAGAATTATCAACTCCACCAATTGTAACCATCAACGAATTGAAATCAATTTCTAATTTCCAACCTCCAACTAATTTTAGTTTTTTATTTACATTCGCTATGTTCAAAGAACTTTCTACAGGTGTATATATATCAGATAAAGTAGCGTCTATATTCTTTGTAGAAGCTAAAGTATTAGCATCTGTAACCTGAGGTAATTCTACATTCTTTACAACTTTTTCAATTAAAATATTATTAGATTCTAAAGAAATTTTATTACTCAAAACTTTATAATTCAAAATAGAACCTGATTCTTTTTCTTTCAATAACAAAACTGGTGTATAATCTCCTTGTGCTAATGTTTCAAGATCTGAAGCTTTAAAAGTAATAGTAACGTTATTGAAGCTTGTTCCATTTCCTTCTAACTGCCCTAATTGTGCGTTTGTATTGATTTTATTCGGTAAATTATATAAATCTACAGATGTTTTTGATGGAGCAAAATATAAATCAAGAAATAAAGTCTGACTTGTTTTGTTTAAATAATTTGTCAATTTTCCTCCAGATATTTTATAGTTAGATGTATTTCCATCATTCGAAATTTTCCATACTCCTTCAAAAGAATAGTCTTTATTTATCGTAGTCGGTAAATTAATAATGTTTATACCATCTTGTTGAGCTGTAACAAAACTACTCATTATAATAGTTGCAGTAAAAAATAATTTAGTAAAAATATTCATAGGTTATATTTTAAGCTTTCCTACAAAAGGAAGAATTTAATTTACAAAAAGTGTTTAAAATTGGATTTTTTAATATTTATATACAAACTATTAATTTTTGATTAATTAATTTTACGTCGAATTATAGAATTATGACTAAAATATCACCAAAAGATACAGACCAGTTTGACAATTTTGTTCACAAAGAAACAACAACATTTGAAGATTTAACTGTTTTCGATCGCAACAATTTGGCACCAATATCTATTGATAATCAATTTGGTTTAATAGATAAAGAAGGAAATGTAATTATTCCGTTTCAATATCAAAAACTTGTGCTCACAACTGTTAATGCCTATAGCGCGCAAAAGGAGAATAAGTGGGGAATTATCACAAAATCTAACCAGATTTTGATTCCGTTCGAATATGATTTAACAAGTGATTTTATTGAAAATATTTGTGCTGTAAAAAAAGATGGAAAATGGGGTTTTATTGATTTATTAAATCAAGTTGTGATCCCGTTCGAATATGATGGTTGTACAGATTTTAGAGCTGGTTTAGCTGGAGTTGAAAAAGATGGAAAATGGGGAATGATTGATAAAAATAATCAGTTGATTATAGATTATCAATACGAATATTTAACGCCAGTCGATCAAAATTTTGCCACTTTTGGAGAAGCTACTTCACTAAAAATTGAGCGTCCAGATATATTAGCTTATTTTCCATATTTCTTATCAAAAGAGAATTATTTGATGCATTTTGGTTTAATTTCAACCAAAAACGAACAAATTTTAGGTCCAATTTCTGAATTACCAATTTTAGAAAGTTTCGAGAATCAAGCTGTTATTCGTCAAAATTATCAATTAGGTTACTTGAAAAATGGAAAAGATTTTGTGAAATTTGAACAATTTACAATCGATCCGTACGAAGAAAAAATCTTAACACAATTAGGAGTAATGAAATAAAAAAAGAGCTTTAAGAAAAGCTCTTTTTTTATTATCTATTGTTTTGGTTTATACTGCATATATTCATGATTTTCGCTCATCAACATTTTTTCCCCAACCACTTCAAAACCTTTTCTTTCGTACAATTTCTTTGCATTTGGGTTTGTAAAATCGACCAATAAACCTAATGTTTTGCCTTGCTTATTTCCTATTTCATCAATCAAATAATCCAATATTTTAGAACCTATTCCTTTCCCTCTAAAATCTTCAGAAACTGCAATTGTGTCAATATATATTTCACCTGCTTGTGTTTCATCTTGCGGATGAATAATTTGGTTATAATCATTTTTCAATAATTCTAAAACAGGTTTTCGAAGTTCTTCTAATTTTCCTCCGTCATAAAAAGTTGTTGTTCCAGCAAATTGATTATCATATTCTACAACAACTGTATTTTGATAACTATATTGATTTTCTTCTTGTTCAATTAATTTTTTCAAGAATAAAACTCCTTCTTCATAATCTGTTTTTCCGATAAAATCATAAACGATTTTATCCATCGCTAACATCATCAATCTTGCAATTGATAACGCATCTGTCTTTGTTGCTTCTCTAAAATTTAACATAAAAAAATAGCCTTGAGATTTCTCAAGGCTAAGTTAGCAATAATTATTTTGAAATTATTTCGCTTTTAATTTATCTAACGTATTGTTATATCCTTCTTTTGCTTTTTCTCCAGCTTCTTTCGCTTCTGCTTTCACATCTTTTGCAGCTGCATTGATATCAGCTTTTGCATCTTTTGCAACAGTTTTAATATCTTCTTTTGCTTGATTAGCTTTTGCATCTACTTTATCTACAGTATTATTCACTCCATCTTTTACATCTTGCGCAGCATTATTTACAGCAGCTTTTGCATCAATCCACGCTTTATTAGCATCGTCATAAGCTTTTTGTGCAGCTTCTGTTGCAGCTTTATCACCTTTCGCTTTTGCTTCATCTAAAGCTTTTTTTGCTTCGTCTACTTTCGCTTTTGCATCAGTTTCTGATAATGTAGTTGTTGTAGTTGTCGTTTCTTTGATAACAGTCGTAGAATCATTCGCTAATGAATCTACAGTTACATTAGTTTCAGTTGTTTTTGAAGTTTCTTGTTTACAAGAAGTAGCAAATGATAATGAAGCAACTGCCACTAATACAAATAATTTTTTCATAGTTGTTTTTTTTTATTGTTTTAATAATAGAATCAGTTCTAACAATTTTAATACCAAATTGCGAACGATTATTGAATTAAAATTAAATCTTTTCAGAAAATAAAACAAGATTCTTATAGATAATTATTGATTAGAAGCACTTAGCATACGATCATTTCCAGAAATATCTTTATGAATGATTACATTTTGATAAAATTTTTGAAATAATTGTTTTGTCTCTTTTCCTAAATATTGATTGATTTCACAATAAATTTTACCATTCTCTTTCAAATGATTTTTAGCAAAATCTATTACTCGTTCATAAAAAATTAAAGCATCATCATTTTCAACAAAAAGCGCCAAATGAGGTTCAAAATTCAAAACATTTTGATGCATTTCTTTTTTTTCAAGATTTCGGATATAAGGTGGATTTGAAATAATTACATCAAATTTATGGTTTAATTGAATGTCTTCCAGTAAATTATTGTGATAAAAATTTATATTAACTTTTAAATTTTCAGCATTTGATTGTGCTATTTTCAATGCATTTTCAGAAATATCTAATGCTGAAACATTTGCATTTGGAAATAATTTTGCCAACGAAATAGGAATACATCCTGTTCCTGTTCCTAAATCAATCATAGAAATATCTTGATTTTGAGCATAATCATTTCTAATTAATTCAACCAATTCTTCCGTTTCTGGACGAGGAATTAATGTATGTTCATTCACAAAAAAGAAATCGTTATAGAAAAAAGCTTTTCCAGTAATATGTTGTATAGGTTGACCTTTTTTTAATTGTTCTAAATCTGATAAAATTTCAGTCGTTAATTCAATTTCATCTCGGCTAGATAAATCAAGATTCAACTTATCTTCTACATAAATCATGAAAATATGAGAAGCTTCTTCTTTATCATATAGTAATTGCAATTTATCTAAAAACAATTGTTTTAGCTCAACTAAAGTCATTTTGTTAAATTTTTGTAAAGTTAGATTTTATTAATTGAAAGTGCACGATTCTTGATTTCTAAAAAGTAACCAAAAAAGAAATCACAATGAAAATGAATAAATTATTATGTGCTGTTACGATGTTATTTATTAGTCACCTTTCTTTTGCGCAGATAGAAATTGATGGAAATAATAAAAAACTAACGTTAGATTGTAAGGGACAAAAAGTAGAAGTTGGCGGAAGTGGACATGTGATCAATTTGAAAGGAGATTGTACCAAAGTTGAAATCATGGGAACAAATAATACAATATCTGTTAATGGATTAACTTCTGCTGAATTAGCTGGCGAAGGAAATACATTATATTATCGTAAAGCATTATCTAAAAATGGTAAATTACCTCAAATAATTGAGGGAAATAATAATACAATTATCAAAAAGCAGTAAAAATCTTTTCATTTATTATGTCTTTAATAGTTAGAATCTCTTTCTTAATTGTATTATTAAAGAAAGGGATTCTTTATTTCTTAACATTTCCTTATTTTTTTTTCAAATTGGTTCCTAGCTGATTATAAATAAAATGTATTAATTAACTTGTCTAAACAACAAAATATCAATTAACACAAATTATTTATGAAAAAAAATTACTTCCTACTAAGTATGATTTTACTTGGTATAGATTCTTTTGCGCAGGAATACAAAATGCCCGTTTCTAGTGTTACTTCTAAACAAGAGGCACAAAGTGGTAATGAAGCTACTTTTAGCGCAGATGGTATATTAACGACAATGTACCATTCTAAATGGAATCAAAATGGAATCCCAGATCAATTAGATTTTAGTTTCAACAGTCAAGTTAAATCTATAAAATCCCTTGCCTATTTTCCAAGGCAAACAGGTACTAATGGAATTTGGACAAATGTTGAAATTTTATATTCAACTAAAGGTGATCCAACAAATTTCAAAACAGCGACTACGAGTGCTATAACATGGGCTGGAGATTCTACATCTAAAAAATTTGATTTTGATAAAGAAATTATCAATCCAGCAGTCATTAGAATAAAAGTGAATGCTGCTCTAGGAAATTTCTCGAGTGCTGCGGAAGTTGAGTTTTACTCGTCTGATCAAATTACTCCAATAGCTTCGGAGTGTGTAATACAAACAAATGAGTTCTCAAACTATAAGGATATGAAAGTTTCTCCATTAGTTACAGGTTCGTCAGCATCAAGTTTTCAAACAGGGGAAAACATAGAGCAATCATTTGATGGAGATTACAATACGCTTTATCATTCTAACTACAATTCTACTGAAAAAACTTTCCCTATTTCATTAATTTATACTTTTGATGGAAACACACCATTAGATTATATGATCTATTATCCAAGAAATGATGGTGGAGTAAATGGTTTATTAGGAAAAGTAAAAGTTAGTTACAATACTATAGCTGACCCTACTTATATTGAAATTTCTACACAAGATTTTACGCAAACAAATGATGTAAGAAATATATCTTTTCCATCACAAATAAAACCTTCTTCTATCAAATTAGAAATTTTAGATGGCAAAGGAAATTTTGCAAGTGTTGCCAAGATGGAATTTTATCAAAAAAATTCAAACAAGTTTGATCAGAAAAAGTATTCAACAATTTTTAAAGATGATTTATTCTCAGAATTAAATTCAGGCGTAAATCAACAAACAATTGATGGAATTACTACATCTCCTTTTGTTAAATCTTTAGCACAATGTTTATTAGATAATAAATACAAAAAAATAGATCGTGTTAACGAACATAAAGCATATAAAACAATAGCTTCTATCAATAAAGAATACAAAATTGGAAATTACAATGCTTACGAAAATCCAACAGGAATAGTTTTTTCGGAAAAAACAACTAGCGTTATGTTTGTAAGTGGTATTCCTTCTGGTGAAAGTGTATATTTACGTGTTAGAGATTCTGCTAACGAAGCAAATGTAACTGATATCTCCTACCCTTTATCAAATGGAATAAATGCTATTGAAATGAAAAATAATGGATTAGGATATATTTCTTATTATTCTGATTCTAATAATCTACCAAATATAAAATTAAATGTGTAATCTTCCCTAAAAAACGGAACGTTTAAAAATATAGTTTATTAACTTAGGGATAATTATGAAACAAAGCAATTTTACAGAAGTTCAGATCGTCAAGATCTTATCAAAACAAAATCAAGGCAAAACAGTCAATGAAATTTGTCGTGAACATGGAATAAGCCAACCCACTTTTTATAAATGGAAGAGTAAATATGGCGGAATGGAAGCCCATCAATTAGCTCAATTAAAGGAACTAGAGAAGCAATTGTCCCGATATAAAAAAATTGTAGCAGAGCTTACTTTAGAAAACGTAGTTTTAAAAGATGTTATCGAAAAAAAGCTATAACGCCTTGTGAAAAACGAGAATTGGTGTTGTATTCAAAAGCAAAACATCAACTAAGTTCTCGCAGGGCTTGTCGTCTATTTAGCTTAAGAACATCCGTTTTTTATTATCAAAAAGTACGTAAAGATGAGGATGATAAAATACGTTTTCAATTGATAGCACTATCTAACGAGCATCAAACTTGGGGCTTTTGGATGATGCATTATCGTTTACGAAATTTAGGCTTTACTTGGAACCATAAACGAGTTTATCGAATTTATACTTCGATGAAACTTAACCTACGTAATAAACGTAAAAAAAGACTTCCTGCAAGTATTAAAGAGCCGCTTTTACGTCCGATTTATCCAAATGTAACGTGGAGTATGGATTTTATGCATGATAGTTTAGAAAACGGAAAAAGCGTGAGAAGTTTGAATATTATAGACGATTTTAATCGAGAAATTTTGAGTATTTGTATCGACACAAGTTTACCTTCAGCTAAAGTAATTTCTGAACTAGAAAAACTAATCGAATGGCGAGGGAAACCTGAGAAAATTAGAGTAGATAATGGTACAGAATTTATTGCTGAAAAACTAAAACTATTTTGTCAAAAAAAAGCCATTGAATTATATTATATTCAACCTGGGAAACCTACGCAAAACTCTTTGATTGAAAGATTTAATAGAACTTTTAGAACAGATTTTTTAAATGCTTATTTATTTGAAAATATCAAAGAAATGAAAAATTATACAGAAATTTGGATGTGGATGTATAACAATGAAAGACCACATAGTTCTTTGCAATATCTTTCTCCTAGAAACTTTTTATTGAAATATGGTAAGGTCAAAAATCCTAATGATTTTCCTACATTTCAAATTAATCAAAATAATAATACAATAATATTAAATAAAAACTCTACTTTTAAGTGTTCTTAACAAGGGGAAGATTACAATAGCTATAAGTATGACAGAAAAAGGTGATCCCTATGAAAATGCAATGGCAGAAAGAGTTAATGGAATAATTAAAATGGAATTTAATTTATATGAAAGCACATTAGGTTTTAATCAGACAAAAATTAAAATTACTAATAGTATTAAAACTTATAATGAATTAAGACCACATGCAAGTTGTGATTATTTAACTCCAAATGCTGCGCATTTGCAGTCAGAAAAATTAAAGAAAAGATGGAAAAACTATAATAGAAGTTTTAATTATCAAAACTCTCTTGTATAGTAAATTTAGGATTAAGATCAATTGGTGTATAACTATAATAGGATTTATTTAAAAACATGTATAGTTATTTTAGGACGGGTCATAGTAGCGGGATACTCCCAACATCAAGGCAAGATGAAGGCAACATAGTGGCAGTAGAATGTATGTAAACGATTTTAGAATTGAGATATGAGAATTGTAATAAGTATTAAGTATTTGAAATGTAGTCTGTCAAACTGATTTCTATGACAAAATCAAGTTATTTTTATAAATAGTTTGATTTTTAATTAGAGCATAAATCCGATGAATAATTTTGTTTCTCACAGCGTTTAAAACAGCCATTTTATTTTTACCTTGTTCAACTTTTCGATGATAGTAAATCGCCAAGTCATTTTCTAACCGAATAGCACTCATAGCTGCTAAATGCAATAGTTTTTTCAACTCTTTATCTGCCATAGTTGATACTTTTGGTCTTCGTTTTATAGATGTTCCAGACTGAAAATCAAATGGAGCTACTCCTGCATAACAAGCCATTTGTCTTGGCGTATTTATAGTTGTAAAACCATCTGTTTTTATCAACATATTAAATGCTAAAACTTTTCCTACTCCAGGGATTGATTGTATTCTTTTATAATGATCGTAAAGTTGTTCATCTTCACAAATTAGCTGATAGATTCTATCTTCTATTTCATTAATTTGTTTCGTTAATATATCGATGAGTTTAGTGTTTAAACGCAATACAGCTTTATCCATAGTTGGTTTTAAGAATTGATCGTCCTATGTTTGAGCTAATAATCCTGCTCTTATTTTAACTCGATGTTTTCTTTCAGCATTCAATAGTTTAATTTTTTCAATGACCTTTGAATTAGGTTTCCATTGCTGAAGATCCATATAATTTTTCGATAAAAATTGAACGATGCGTTCACTATCAATTTTATCGTTTTTACCTCTAACCAATCCCATACTTCTTTTCAAATGCAAAGGATTGATTACATAAACAGTAAAAGAAAAATGGATTAAAACACTATAAAGCATAGCGTTAAATCGACCTTTGTTTTCCATTCCAATCAAAATATCTTGTTTCTTATCAAACTGTTTGAAAAAAACTTTGATTGCTTTTTCTGTATTAGGAATGTTATCAAAACGATTCACTCCAGTTTCTTGAATACAGATGTCTAAAGTTAATTTACTTACATCAATTCCAATAATAATTTTTTCCATAAATTTGAATTTAATGAGAAGAGAAACTTATCAATAACTCGATTCCTTACTAATGGGTTATAAGCCCGAATTTCTATTTGAGAATTTGATAAGAAAGAGTTGAGTCTTTATCAGCTTATGAGATTAATATAGCTCTGAATTCATTATAGTGTACTCAAACTCTATTCTCTTCTTTTTTTACAATTTAATCTTTTTCAAATCTAAAGGAATTCATTTCAGCTTCTCATCCAATGGATTGAAGCTCGTCTGCAAATCGTATGTCAACTCTAAAATCCGTAGTTAAAAGTGATAACGAATTTGAATAGTGAAAAAGACAAAAGATTTCTCGATACTTCGAAATGACATATTGAATGCGATTCTGAGACAAGCCCAGAATGACAAAATTCATTGTTAAAAATAAATCTGAATATAGAAAAAGGATATAGAAACCGACAACTCTCACGTTAAGAAAATGTTTGAATGCAGCGTTAAAAAGGTTTTAGCCCGTAGGGTTTGTAAAATCTTTAGTGGAATGAGAATATTTTTAGTAGAGAGGTTTACAACCAAGTCTTGCTTGTGCTGAGCCTGCCGAAGTATTGATTACTTTTTTACTCATTTCCCCGTAGGGCATATGAATACCGATAATTAAAATATATAAGCTATGAATAAAAAAGTGATAGAAAGATTTCTCAATATCTCGAAATGACATATTGGATGCAATTCTGAGACAAGCTCAGAATGACAAAATTCATTATTAAAAGTAAATTTGAATATAGAAAAAGGATATAGAAACCAGCAACTCTCACGTTAAGAAAAGGTTTGAATGATACGTTAAAAAGTTTTAGTCCGTAGGGTTTGTAAAATCTACTTTTTTTCTTCGTTTTGGATTTGATCCAATACGTTGAAGTATAAACAATACTATTATTTACTTATGCACTATTATGATAACCCGTTGTGCATTTTAAATAATTTGGGTTTTTAGATTATTAATATTTCGATTAAAGTATGTTTTATTAATGTACTGAACCACAGTAAGAGCAGTAATTTTAGCTAAAATTCTGGTTTTAAACCCTTCGAAAGTCTTTGCATAATTTCGTCTAATCATAAACTGATCACATAGTTGAGAAAATAACGTTTCAATTCTTTTTCGATACTTTTTGAATG
>Ga0207841_1000250_pt1 | contig 21230 bp, 15 predicted proteins | sample HigsolmetaGSP18D_FD_184846 | JGI IMG/M metagenome (GOLD analysis project Ga0207841, IMG submission 184846) | High solid enriched microbial communities from the Joint BioEnergy Institute, USA - SP1-8-D (SPAdes) | ecosystem: Engineered > Bioreactor > SSF (Solid state fermentation) > Aerobic >... | reverse complement strand
GCTGACCGCGCGCGAGTCGCTCGGTTACCACGATGCGATGGGCTCGAACCTGTTCCTGCACGTGCGCCGTGGCGAAGTGCTGCGCACCGTGCCGCGCGACAACGAAGCGGTCAACGAATGCTGGCTGTCCGACCGCGACCGCTATTCGCACCAGGGCCTGTACAGCGAGGACCGTGCGGTCTCGCCGCTGCGCAAGGTCAATGGTGAGTGGAAGCAGGTCAGCTGGGCCGAAGGCCTGGCCGCGGCCGTGGAGATTCTCAAGGCGCATCCGGGCGATGACCTGGGCGTGCTGGTGCACCCGTCCACCTCCAACGAGGAAGGCGCGCTGCTGGCCCGCCTGGCCTCCGGCCTGGGTACGGGCAACCTCGACCACCGCATCAACAATCGCGACTTCTCCGATGCGGCCACCGCTGAAGCCTTCGGCCTGCCGCTGGCGGAGATCGAAGCGGCCGACCATATCGTCGTGCTCGGCAGCAACCTGCGGCACGAACTGCCGCTGCTGCACGCCCGTCTGCGCAAGGCGCAGACCAGCAATGGCGCGAAGATCCACGTCGTCAACCCGGTGGATTTCGATTTCGCCTTCAGCATCGCCGGCAAGCAGATCGTCGCCCCGTCGATGTTCGCCGACGCGCTGGGCAACGCCGAGCTGCGTACGGCGGTGCAGGGCGGTCGCAACACCGTGCTGATCGTCGGCGGCATCGCCGAGAACCATCCGCAGGCCGCAACGATCCGCGCCGCTGCGCGTGATTTCGCTGCCGCCACCGGTGCCACGCTGTGCCGCATTCCGCAGGGCGCCAACGCACTGGGCCTGACCCGTGCCGGCGTGCTGCCGGCCGGCAAGGACGTCGCCAGCATGCTGGCGCAGCCGCGCCAGGCCTATGTGGTCTACGGCCTCGAACCGGGTCTGGACTTCGCCGATGCGCCGGCCGCGCGCAAGGCGCTGGCCGGTGCCAAAGTGGTGGCCTTCAGCCAGTTCGCCTGTGCGTCCACCCGTGATGTGGCCGATGTGATCCTGCCTATCGGCGCCCTGCCGGAAATCGACGCCACCCTGACCAACCTGGATGGCCGTGAGCAGTCGGCGCGTGCCGGCGGCAAGCTGCCGGGCGAGGCCCGCGAGGGCTGGCGCGTGCTGCGTGCCCTGGGCGGCGAGCTGGCCCTGGACGGCTTCGGCTTCACCGACCTGGCCGGCCTGCGTGCCAGCCTGTCCCCGGTGTCCGTCGCGGTAGCCGCCTCGGCGCAGCCGGCCAGCACCGGCGAAGGTCTGGAAGTGGCCGCCACCGCGGCCATCTACCGCACCGACGCCGTGGTCCGCCGCGCCCCGGCGCTGCAGGCCCACCCGTTGAACACGGCGCCGCGCATCGTCCTCAACACCGAGGATGCCGCCCGCCTGCAGCTGCAGGAAGGGCAGATGGCCAAGGTCGGCACCGATGCCGGCAAGGCCACCCTGCCGGTGGTGGTCGATGCCCGCGTCGCTGCGGGTTCTGTCTGGATTGAATCGGGCCACGGCGCCACCGCGCCGCTGGGTGCCGCTCGCGTAACGGTGGTGGCTGCATGAACGAGTTGCTGTTGAACGCCGTGGATCCGCTGCACCAATGGCTGCTTGGCCTGGGTGACATCGGCGCACTGGTGTGGATCATCCTGAAGATCCTGGTGATCGCCGTGCCGGTGATCGTCTCGGTAGCCTTCTATGTGGTCTGGGAACGCAAGCTGATCGGCTGGATGCACGTGCGCCACGGGCCGATGTATGTCGGCATGGGCATCTTCCAGGCCTTCGCCGACGTCTTCAAGCTGCTGTTCAAGGAAGTCGTCCAGCCGAGCAGCGCCAACAAGGCCATCTACCTGCTGGCACCGCTGGTGACCCTGGCGCCGGCGTTCGCCGCCTGGTCGGTGGTGCCGTTCGATTCGCAGGTGGTGCTGTCCAATGCCAATGCGGGTCTGCTGTACCTGCTGGCGATGACCTCGCTCGGCATCTACGGCATCATCCTGGCCGGCTGGGCGTCCAACTCCAAGTACGCCTTCCTCGGCGCCATGCGCGCCTCGGCGCAGATGATCAGCTACGAAATCGCCATGGGCTTTGCCCTGGTCGGTGTGATGATCGCCTCGGGCAGCCTGAACCTGAGCAGCATCGTGATGGCCCAGGCCGGCAGCTCCGGCTTCCTGGACTGGTTCCTGCTGCCGCTGTTCCCGCTGTTCATCATCTACTGGGTGTCCGGTGTGGCCGAAACCAACCGCGCGCCGTTCGACGTGGTGGAAGGTGAATCGGAAATCGTCGCCGGCCACATGGTCGAATACTCCGGCGGTGCCTTCGCGCTGTTCTTCCTGGCCGAATACGCGAACATGATCCTGATCAGCTTCCTGATCTCGATCTTCTTCCTCGGCGGCTGGCTGAGCCCGATCCAGGGCTGGGTGAACCCGGGCGAGATCTCGCCGCTGGTCGATTGGATCTGGATGGGTGGCGCGCCGTGGCTGTTCGTCAAGGTGTTCTTCTTCGCCAGTGCCTACATCTGGTTCCGTGCGAGCTTCCCGCGTTTCCGCTATGACCAGATCATGCGGCTGGGCTGGAAGGTCTTCATTCCGCTGGCCATTCTGTGGATCGCGGTCACCGCCGTCATGGTCTTCTACGGCGTGATTCAAAAGGGCGTCTGAGTGATGAACAGGATTACCCATTACTTCAAGAGCCTGCTGCTGCTGGAGCTGTTGGCGGGTCTGTGGCTGACGCTGAAGTACAGCTTCAAGCCGAAGTACACGATGATGTACCCGATGGAGAAGTTCCCGCAGTCGCCTCGCTTCCGTGGCCTGCACGCCCTGCGCCGGTATCCCAACGGTGAAGAGCGCTGCATCGCCTGCAAGCTGTGCGAGGCGGTCTGCCCGGCGCTGGCCATCACCATCGATTCGGCCAAGCGCGAGGACGGCACCCGCCGCACCACGCGCTACGACATCGATCTGTTCAAGTGCATCTTCTGCGGCTTCTGCGAGGAAAGCTGCCCGGTGGACTCGATCGTCGAAACCCACATTCTCGAGTACCACTTCGAGAACCGTGGCGAAAACATCGTTACCAAGCCGCAGCTGCTGGCCCTGGGCGACCGTCTCGAGTCCGAGATCGCCGAGCGCCGTGCCGCCGACGCCGCTTACCGCTGAGGTCGAGAGATGGATTGGGTAAATATTGCTTTCTGGGTGTTCGCCATCGCGGCAACGGTTTCGGCCGGTGCGGTGATCAGCGTGCGCAACCCCGTGCACTCCGTGCTCTGCCTCGTGCTGACCTTCTTCTCCATCGCCTGCGTCTGGCTGCTGGTGGGGGCCGAGTTCCTGGGCGTGGCCCTGGTGCTGGTCTACGTCGGTGCGGTGATGGTGCTGTTCCTGTTCGTGGTGATGATGCTCGACATCGACACCAGCAACCTGCGCGAGGGCTGGGTGCGTTACCTGCCGGTCGGCCTGCTGGTGGCGGTGGCGATGCTGGTGCAGATGCTGATCCTGATCGGGGTGAAGGGCAGGGCGGTCACACCGTTCCCGGCCGACAACGCCGCCGCGCTGGCGGCGGACAGCTCCAACATCACCTGGCTGGCGCGCAGCCTGTTCACGGAATACCTGCTGCCGTTCGAGTTCGCCGCCGTCATCCTGACCGTGGCCGTGGTGGCCGCGGTGATGCTGACGCTGCGCCGCCGTACCGGCGTGAAGAGCCAGAACCCGGGCCAGCAGACCATGGTCAAGGCGACCGATCGCCTGCGCGTGGTCAAGATGAACGCCGAGACGCCGGTCGTGCACAGCAACATCAAGCCGGTTGACGGCGAGGAGACCCAGCCGTGATTACCCTTGGCCACATCCTGGCGCTTGGCGCGGTCCTGTTTGCGATCAGCCTGGCCGGTATCTTCCTCAACCGGAAGAACGTGATCGTGCTGCTGATGTCGATCGAACTGATGCTGCTGTCGGTGAACATCAACTTCGTCGGGTTCTCCCGCGAGCTGGGCGACACCGCCGGTCAGTTGTTCGTCTTCTTCATTCTTACCGTGGCCGCGGCCGAGGCTGCTATCGGCCTGGCGATCCTGGTGACCCTGTTCCGTACACGCCGCACGATCAATGTCGGCGAAGTCGATTCGTTGAAGGGCTGATCCACAGATGGAAATCACTCTCTCCAAGAGTCTGTTGATCGCAGTGGTGCTTGCACCGCTGTTCGGCAGCATCATTGCCGGCCTGTTCGGTCGTCAGGTCGGGCGCCTGGGCGCACAGACCGTCACCATCCTGGGCGTGGCGGTCAGCTGCGCACTGTCGATGTTCACGCTGTACCAGCTGCTGTGGGGCGGCGCGCAGCCGTTCAACCAGAACCTGTACACGTTCTTCGAGGTCGGCCAGTACGCCGCGCATGTCGGCTTCATGGTCGACAAGCTCACCGCGATGATGATGGTGGTCGTCACCTTCGTGTCGCTGCTGGTGCACATCTACACCATCGGCTACATGGAAGAGGATCCGGGCTACCAGCGCTTCTTCAGCTACATCTCGCTGTTCACCTTCTCCATGCTCACCCTGGTGATGAGCAACAACTTCCTGCAGCTGTTCTTCGGCTGGGAAGCCGTGGGTCTGGTGTCCTATCTGCTGATCGGGTTCTGGTTCAAGCGCCCGAGCGCCATCTTCGCCAACATGAAGGCCTTCCTGGTCAACCGTGTGGGTGACTTCGGCTTCCTGCTCGGCATCGGCGGCGTGCTGTGGGTGTTCGGCACCCTGGATTACGCCACCGTGTTCGCCAAGATCATGGACCCGGAGCTCGCCAACGGCGCCATCCAGGTCTGGTCGGGTTCGATCTCGCTGTTCGGCATGGATATCGCCGTGCTCGACGGGCCGGTGATCTGGGCCAGCGCCACGGTCATCTGCATCTGCCTGTTCATCGGTGCGATGGGCAAGTCCGCCCAGGTGCCGCTGCACGTGTGGCTGCCCGACTCGATGGAAGGCCCCACCCCGATCTCGGCCCTGATCCACGCCGCGACCATGGTGACCGCCGGCATCTTCATGGTGACCCGCATGTCGCCGCTGTTCGAGCTGTCGCAGACCGCGCTCGACTTCGTGCTGTTCACCGGTGCCACCACGGCGTTCTTCACCGGCCTGATCGGTATCGTGCAGAACGACATCAAGCGCGTGGTCGCGTACTCCACGCTGTCGCAGCTGGGCTACATGACCGTGGCACTGGGCGTGTCGGCCTACTCGGCGGCGGTGTTCCACCTGATGACCCACGCCTTCTTCAAGGCCCTGCTGTTCCTGGGTGCCGGCTCGGTCATCATCGCCATGCACCACGAGCAGGACATGCGCAAGATGGGCGGCCTGCGCAAGTACATGCCGATCACCTTCATCACCATGTGGATCGGTACGCTGGCACTGGTCGGCACGCCGTTCTTCTCCGGCTTCTACTCGAAGGATTCCATCATCGAGGCGGCCGAGCTGCATGCGCACATGTCCGGCGGCTGGGTGTCCACCTACGGCTACTGGGCCGTGCTGGGCGGCGTGATCATCACCAGCTTCTACAGCTTCCGCCTGCTGTTCATGACCTTCCACGGTCCGGAACGCTTCCGCGACGCGCACCACGACGACCATGGCCACGACAGCCACGGCCACGACGACCATGCCGCCGTCGCGCATCACGATGACCACGGTCACCATGGCCACGGTGCGCATGAGCCGCACGAGTCGCCGTGGGTGGTCACGCTGCCGCTGATCCTGCTGGCCATTCCGTCGATCGCGATCGGTTTCTTCAGCATCGGTCCGATGCTGTTCGGCACCGACTGGGCCGGGCACCACGCCCACGAAGCCATCAAGGGCCAGGCGACGAACTTCTTCACCGGCATCGTCGAGTTCTACGATCCGGCCAAGAACACCATCGCCATCCTGGGCGAGGAGTTCCACGGTCCGGTTGCATTCGCGCTGCACGGCATGATGATGCCGCCGTTCTTCCTCACCGTGGCAGGCTTCCTCCTGGCGGCCCTGTTCTACCTGTGGAAGCCGGACCTGGCGGGCAAGTCGCGCAAGGCGTTCGCGCCGCTGGTGTCGGTGCTGGAAAACAAGTACGGCTTCGACAAGCTGTGGATCGGCGGTTTCGCCGGTGGCAGCGTCAAGCTGGGCAGGATCTCGCGCTGGATCGACAGCAACATCGTCGACGGCCTGGTCAACGTCACCGCAAAGGGTGCCGACGTGGCAGCCAACGTGCTGCGCCGTACCCAATCCGGTTTCCTCTATCACTACGCCTTCGCGATGATCATCGGCCTGATTGCCCTGCTGGGCGCGCTGATGCATTACCTGCGTTGATGACCTGTACGGAATAAGAAGACGTGTCCAACTGGCCTCTCCTCAGTGTTCTCATCTGGCTGCCGATCATCGGTGGCGCCCTGATCCTTGCGATCCGTGACGCGCAGACTGCCCGCTGGCTGTCGCTCGGCGTGGCGGTGCTGACCTTCGCGCTCAGCCTGCCGCTGCTCAGCGGCTACGATCCGGCGATCGACGCCCTGCAGTTCGTCGAGACCCATGCGTGGATTCCCGCGTATGACATCGGCTACAACCTGGGCGTGGACGGTATCGCCATCGCGCTGATCCTGCTGACCACACTGGTCAGCGTGCTTGCCCTGATCGGTGCCTGGAGCGCCATCGACAAGCGCGTGAACCAGTACGTGGCCGCCTTCCTGATCCTGGAAGGTGTCACCGTGGGCATCTTCGCCGCCACGGACGCGATGCTGTTCTACGTGTTCTTCGAGGCGATGCTGATCCCGATGTTCCTGATCATCGGTGTCTGGGGTGGCCCGCGTCGCATCTACGCCGCGCTGAAGTTCTTCCTGTACACCTTCCTCGGCTCGGTGCTGATGCTGGTGGCGCTGATCTACCTGTACATCAAGGGCGGCAGCTTCCAGCTGGCCGACCTGTACGCGCTGCAGCTCACCGCGCGCGAGCAGACCTGGATCTTCTTCGCCTTCCTGATCGCCTTCGCGGTGAAGGTGCCGATGTTCCCGGTGCACACCTGGCTGCCGGACGCCCACGTGGAGGCACCGACCGCCGGTTCGGTGATCCTGGCCGCCATCGCGCTGAAGATCGGTGGTTACGGCTTCCTGCGCTTCAACCTGCCGATCGTGCCGGATGCCTCGCAGGAATGGGCCTGGCTGGTGATCGCGCTGTCGCTGGTGGCGGTGATCTACGTCGGCCTGGTCGCGCTGGTGCAGGACGACATGAAGAAGCTGATCGCCTATTCGTCGGTCGCGCACATGGGCTTCGTCACCCTCGGCACGTTCATCGCCCTGTGGCTGGTGCGTGAGGCTGGCAACGCCGACGCCGCCCGCCTGGGCCTGCAGGGTGCGATGGTGCAGATGATCTCGCACGGCTTCGTGTCCGGCGCCATGTTCTCCTGCGTCGGCGTGCTGTACGACCGCATGCACAGCCGCCGCATCGCCGATTACGGCGGCGTGGCCAACGTGATGCCGTGGTTCGCCACCTTCGCCATGCTGTTCTTCATGGCCAACGCCGGCCTGCCGGGTACCTCCGGTTTCGTGGGCGAGTTCATGGTGATTCTGGCCGCCTTCCAGCGCAATCCGTGGATCGCCCTGGCCGCCGCCACCACCCTGATCACCGCCGCGGCCTACACGCTGTGGCTGTACAAGCGCATCTTCTTCGGTGAAGTGGCCAACGCCCACGTCGCCGAACTGAAGGACATCAACGGCCGCGAATGGCTGGTGCTGGGTGTGTTTGCCGTGGGCACGCTCGCCCTGGGCCTGTACCCCAAGCCGCTCACCGACCTGATGGAGCCGTCGATCGCCAAGCTGGCGATGCAGATCGCCTCCAGCAAGCTGCTCTGATCTGGGCGACCAGCGAACTGATTCCAGGATTTGATAATGACCACCTCGCCGCTGCTGCCACTGACCGCTGCCGACCTGCCGCCGCTCGCTCCCGAGCTGGTGCTGGTTGCCAGTGCGTTCGCCCTGATGATTCTCGACCTGTTTGTCAGCGAGAAGAACAAGATCATCACCCACCTGTTCTCGATCGCCGCGCTGGCGGTGGTGCTGTTCATGCTGGCAACCGGCGTGGGCGGGCAGGGGGAGATCTTCCACGGCATGTTCGTGCGTGACGCCGCGGCCGATGTCATGAAGACGGTGATCGTGCTGGTCAGCGGCCTGAGCCTGGTCTACGGCTGGAGCTACCTGCGCGAACGCAGCCTGTTCCAGGGCGAGATTCCGGTGCTGGTGCTGTTCGCCACGGTCGGCATGATGATCCTGGTCTCCGCCGGCAGCCTGCTGATGGTGTACCTGGGCCTGGAACTGCTGGCGCTGTGTTCCTATGCGCTGGTGGCCAGCAACCGCGACAGCGGCCTGGCCTCGGAAGCGGCGATGAAGTACATCGTGCTGGGCTCGCTGGCGTCGGGCCTGCTGCTGTACGGCATGTCGCTGATCTATGGCGCCACCGGCAGCCTGCACCTGGATGTGATCAATGCCGCCATCCCGCACTCGGAAGAGCGCATGCTGCTGCTCACCGGCGCGGTCTTCATGATCGCCGGCGTGGCCTTCAAGCTGGGTGCGGCGCCGTTCCACATGTGGCTCCCGGACGTGTACCAGGGTGCCCCGGCACCGGTGGCGCTGTTCATCAGCTCGGCGCCGAAGCTGGCCGCGTTCGGCATGGCCTACCGCCTGCTGGAAATGGGCCTGGGCCCGCTGTCGCCGGAGTGGAAGTACCTGATCGGTGGCCTGGCCGCGCTGTCGCTGGTCATCGGCAACCTGATGGCCATCGCGCAGACGAACCTGAAGCGCATGCTGGCCTTCTCCACGGTGTCGCATATCGGCTTCCTGCTGCTCGGCATCGCCGGCGGTGGTGAGCAGGGCTACGCCGCGGCGCTGTTCTACGCGGTGAGCTACGCGATCATGTCCACCGCGGCGTTCGGTGCGATCATCGTGCTGTCGCGCAACGGCTTCGAGGCGGAGAACATCGACGACTACAAGGGCCTGAACGCACGCAATCCGTGGATGGCAGGCCTGATCCTGTGCGTGATGGCCTCGCTGGCCGGCATCCCGCCGTTCCTGGGCTTCTGGACCAAGCTGGCCGTGCTGGGCGCGGCGGTGAACGGCAACATGCTGTGGCTGGCCGTGCTGGGCGTGCTGTGCGCCGTGGTCGGTTGCTTCTACTACCTGCGTGTCATCAAGGTGATGTACTTCGATGAGCCGGTCGGCGAGCCGCTGCCGCGCAACAAGGACCGCGTGCTGGGCATCGTGCTGGGCGTGAATGCCATCGCCCTGATCGCGGTGGTGCCGGTGCTCAGCCCGATCATGGCCTGGTGCCAGCAGGCATTTGCGCATCTTGCGTAAAAGTTGACACAAAGCTGCGTGATTCGTGTAATATACGCAGCTTGAGTTGGTACTGCAGCGGTTCAGCCAGAACATCGTTGCAACGTCCGCAAGGACAACAACTCGGACACTTCCGGTGCGGGGTGGAGCAGTCTGGCAGCTCGTCGGGCTCATAACCCGAAGGTCGCAGGTTCAAATCCTGCCCCCGCTACCAATCTTCGACCGGCGCCAACCGGTTGGATGGATGAGGCATCGCTTGCACATTGTGCTGCAATGCATCATCATTCCGCTTCTGTTGCGGGGTGGAGCAGTCTGGCAGCTCGTCGGGCTCATAACCCGAAGGTCGCAGGTTCAAATCCTGCCCCCGCTACCAGTCAGGAAACGCGCCTCCGGAGTCCGCTCCGGGGGCGTTTTTCTTTGCCCCGTGCGCGGGGCCGCGCCTTGCACCAGCGCGGTGCAGGCGCTATCATCAGCGGGCTGGCGGTATATCTGATGATCGGCCCTTCGGGGTGCGGCCATCCCGCCACCGGCCCCTCCAGGGGGCTGGGCTTCGCAGGGGATCGCGTCAGCGCGCCCTGCAGGCGGAATCCAGTGACCGGATTTCACCGGACAAGGGGCCCTGCGGGCCCTTTGTCGTTTCCGGGGCGGGCGTGCCGCAGGCACCCGATCCTCCATTTACCAGCCGGGCGGCGCCCGGCTCCCAAGAATCAAGGCAGGCTGTGAGCGACAAGGCAACCGAAATCGCGAATCTGCTCGGTCCCACCGTCGATGCGCTGGGTCTGGAGCTGCAGGGCGTGGAATATCTGCCGGCCCCCGGTGGCGCGACCCTGCGCCTGTACATCGACGTGCCGATCGCCGAGCAGGACGAGCGTGTCATCAGCGTCGAGGACTGCGCGCGGGTCAGCCGCGAAGTCTCCGCCCAGCTGGACGTGGAAGATCCGATCAGCGGCAACTACGACCTGGAAGTGTCATCGCCCGGCGTGGATCGTCTGCTGTTCAATCTGAAGCAGTTCGGGGAACACCTCGGGCAGAACGTCAAGGTCACCCTGAAGCTGCCGCAGGACAACCGCCGTCGCCTGCAGGGCCGCATCGATGCGGTGGATGCGGCGCAGGGCACGATCAGCTTCACCGTCGACAACGCCACGCTGGTGGTGTCGGCCGACAACATCGACAAGGCGCGTATCGTGCCGGACTGGGTTGCCCTGGGCCTCGCCCCGAGCAAGCCGACCGGTCCGGCCAAGCGCCCGAAGCCGAACACGAACCCAACAAACGAGCCTGCGGCCAAGAAGCCGCGCGCGGAGTGAGCCAATGAGCAAGGAACTTCTGCTGGTAGTCGACGCGGTCGCCAACGAGAAAGGCGTGCCGCGCGAAGTCATTTTTGATGCCATCGAGGCCGCACTGGCATCGGCAGCGAAGAAGCGCTATCCGGACCAGGAAGTGCTGGCACGTGTGGCGATCGATCACAAGGATGGCACCTACGAAACCTTCCGCCGCTGGGAAGTGGTGGCCGACGACGTGGTGATGGAATCGCCCGACCGCCAGGTCCGCCTGATGGATGCCGTCGATGAAGCCGAAGGCGTGGAAGTCGGCGATTACATCGAAGAACAGATCGAGAACCCGGATTTCGGCCGTATCGCCGCCCAGGCCGCCAAGCAGGTCATCGTCCAGCGCGTGCGCGAAGCCGAGCGCCAGCAGGTGGTGGATGCGTGGAAGGACCGTGTGGGCGAGCTGATCACCGGTGTGGTCAAGCGCGCCGAGCGCGGCAACATCTATGTGGACCTGGGCGGCAACGCCGAGGGCTTCATTCCCAAGGACAAGGGCATTCCGCGCGACGTGCTGCGTGCCGGTGACCGCGTGCGCGGCTACCTGGCCGAGGTGCGTTCGGAGCCGCGCGGGCCGCAGCTGTTCATCAGCCGCGCCGCGCCGGAGTTCATGATCGAGCTGTTCAAGCTGGAAGTGCCGGAAGTCGGCCAGGGCCTGGTGGAAATCAAGGCCTGTGCCCGCGACCCGGGCGACCGCGCGAAGATCGCCGTGCTGGCCCATGACACCCGCACCGATCCGATCGGCGCGTGCATCGGCATGCGCGGCTCGCGCGTGCAGGCCGTGTCCAACGAGCTCAATGGCGAGCGCGTGGACATCGTGCTGTGGAACGAAAGCCCGGCCAACTTCGTCATCAACGCGATGGCGCCGGCCGAAGTCCAGTCGATCATCGTCGATGAGGACAAGCACTCGATGGACCTGGCCGTGGCCGAGGACCGTCTGGCCCAGGCCATCGGCAAGGGCGGCCAGAACGTGCGCCTGGCCAGCCGCCTGACCGGCTGGCAGCTCAACGTCATGACCCAGGACCAGGTGACCGCCAAGTCCGAGGCCGAGCAGGTGGTGGCACGCCAGCTGTTCATGGACAAGCTGGAAGTGGATGAGGAAATCGCCGCCATCCTGGTGACCGAAGGCTTCAACACCGTGGAAGAAATCGCGTATGTCCCGGTCGGCGAACTGCTGGCCGTGGAAGGCTTCGACGAAGACATCGTGGAAGAGCTGCGGGCCCGTGCCCGCGATGCCCTGCTCAACGATGCGCTGGCCGTCGAAGAAGGTCTGGAAGACGGTGCACCGTCGGATGACCTGCTCGCCCTGGACGGCATGGACGAGGCAACCGCCTACGCCCTGGCCGGACACGGCGTGCGTACCAGTGAGGACCTGTCGGACCTGGCCGCCGATGAGATCCTCGAGTTCGGTATCGAGGACATGGACCAGGAGCGCGCCGCCGCCCTGATCCTTGCCGCCCGAGCCGAGGAGATCGCCCGCTTGGAGCGCGGCGAATGAGCCAGCGATGAACAGTGCCCTGACCCGATCAGGGCTTAGACTCCGCGCTGCCTTCGCACGTTTCGAGGGGGCGCCAACCAGATCATAGGATCCGAATGTCGCAGCAAACCACCATCCGCAAGCTTGCCGAACTGGTCAACACTCCGGTCGATAAACTGCTTGTACAACTTGCCGATGCCGGCATGAAGTTCAGCGGTCCCGACCAGGTCGTGACCAGCACCGAAAAGGTGAAGCTCCTGGGCTTCCTCCGTCGCTCGCATGGCAAGACCGAGCAGCCCGCCGAGAGCACCGACGAGGCCGCCAAGAAGATCACCCTGAACCGTCGCAAGTTGCAGGAAGTGACCGTCAATGCCGGCCGCAGCAGGACCACCGTCAACGTGGAAGTGCGCCAGAAGCGCACCTACATGAAGGACGCCAGCGGCAAGCCGATGACGGCGGATGAAGAGCGCGCCGACATCCTGCGCAAGCTGGAGGAGTCGCGCCAGCGCAACCTGGACGAACAGCGTGCGCTGGCCGAGAAGGACCGCGCCCGCGACGAGGCCATCAAGCGCCAGCGCGAGGAAGAAGTGGCTGCGCGCGAACGCGCCGAAGCGGAGAAGAAAGCCGCCGAGGAAGCTGCCGAGGCCGCCAAGCGCGCCGAGCAGGAAGCGGCCAGCCGCCCTGCGCCGGCCCGCGCCGCCGCCGCTCCGGCGTCCGCGCCGTCCGCGCCGCGTGCGGCCCGCCCGGGCCAGACCCCGGCGCCGGCCCCCTCGCGTGCCGCCCCGCGCAGTGATGACCGTGGCAACACCCGCGGCAAGTCCGAGCGCGGCGACGACCGTTTTGCCGGCCAGCTGCACCTGTCGGCGGCCGACCGTGCCCGCCGTGGCAACAGCAACACCCGTGGTCGCCCTGGTGGCGGTCGCAACCAGGGTGGCGGCCGCCGCGACATGTCGCGTGGCGGTGGCAATTCGGGTCCGCATGCCTTCGAACGTCCGACCGCACCGGTCGTGCGTGAAGTGGCGATCGGCGAGACCATCACCGTGGCCGACCTGGCGCAGAAGCTCGCGCTGAAGGGCGGCGAGGTGGTCAAGGCGCTGTTCAAGATGGGCGTGATGGCCACCATCACCCAGTCCATCGATCACGACACCGCTTCGCTGGTGACCGAGGAGCTGGGCCACAAGGCCGTGCGTGCCAACGACAACGACGCCGAAGACGCACTGCTGGCATCGGCGGGCGAAAGCCAGGGCGAAGCCGTGCAGCGTCCGCCGGTGGTCACCATCATGGGCCACGTCGATCACGGCAAGACCTCGCTGCTGGATTACATCCGCCGTACCAAGGTGGCGACCGGCGAAGCCGGTGGCATCACCCAGCATATCGGTGCGTACCACGTGGAAACGCCGAAGGGCGTGATCAGCTTCCTGGATACCCCGGGCCATGCCGCGTTCACCTCGATGCGTGCCCGTGGCGCCAAGCTGACCGATATCGTGGTGCTGGTGGTGGCGGCCGATGACGGCGTCATGCCGCAGACCAAGGAAGCCATCCAGCATGCGCGTTCGGCCGGTGTGCCGCTGATTGTCGCGATCAACAAGATCGACAAGACCTCGGCCGACCCGATGCGCGTGAAGAACGAACTGCTCACCGAGCAGGTCGTTTCGGAAGATTTCGGTGGCGACACCCAGATGGTCGAGATTTCCGCCAAGACCGGCCTGGGCGTGGACGACCTGCTCGATGCGGTGTCGATCCAGGCCGAGCTGCTGGAACTGAAGGCCGTGGACGAAGGCCGCGCCAACGGCGTGGTCATCGAATCCTCGCTGGACAAGGGCCGTGGCCCGATCGCCACCGTGCTGGTGCAGCAGGGCCGCCTGAAGAAGGGCGACTACCTGGTATGCGGCGTGCAGTACGGCCGCGTGCGTGCGCTGTTCGACGAGACCGGCAAGCAGCCGGACTCGGCCGGTCCGTCCATTCCGGTGCAGGTCCTGGGCCTGTCCGGCGTGCCGGAAGCCGGTGATGACTTCGTGGTCGTCGAGGACGAGCGTCTGGCCAAGGACGTGGCCCAGCAGCGTGAGACCAAGCGTCGTGAGTCGCGCCTGGTCGCCACGGCCGGCAGCCGCATGGAAGACATCATGGCCCAGCTGGGCAAGGGTGAAGGCCAGCAGGTGCTCAACCTGGTCATCAAGGCCGACGTGCAGGGTTCGGTGCAGGCGCTCAGCCAGGCACTGGTGGCCCTGTCCAACGAAGATATCCGCATCAATGTGATCCACTCCGGCGTGGGCGGCATCACCGAGTCGGACGCCAATTCGGCGGCGGCCTCCAAGGCCACCGTGATCGGCTTCAACGTGCGTGCGGATGCTTCGGCCCGCCGCATCATTGAATCCAACGGCGTGGACCTGCGTTACTTCTCGATCATCTATGACGTGATCGATCAGGTGAAGCAGGTGGCCTCCGGTCTGCTGGGCGTGGAGATCCGCGAAGAGATCATCGGCATCGCCGAGGTCCGCGATGTCTTCCGCAGCTCCAAGCTCGGCGCCGTTGCCGGCTGCATGGTGGTGGAAGGCGTGGTCAAGCGCAGCAAGCCGATCCGTGTGCTGCGCGACAGCGTGGTGGTGTTCGAAGGCGAACTGGAATCGCTGCGCCGCTTCAAGGAAAACGTCGAGGAAGTCCGCAACGGTACCGAATGCGGTATCGGCGTGAAGGCCTACAACGACGTCAAGCCGGGTGACCAGATCGAGTGCTTCGAGCGTATCGAAGTGCCGCGCACCCTGTAATGCAGTCCACCGGCCGGCCCTCACGGGCCGGTCCGGCGTTCTGGCGTACCCTGCCAGGACAGCGTTTTTCCCGTTTCAACCGTCCCAGATACGTCAACAAGAGCCTGCCGCGTGCCCAAGACCTTCCATCGAACCGACCGTGTTTCCGCCCAGATCCGCCGTGAACTGGGAACGCTCGTGCACAACGCGGTGCGTGAACACGGGCTGCCCTCGGTGAGCGTGTCCGACGTGGAAATCACCCGTGACATGGCGCACGCCAAGGTCTTCGTCACCGCGTTGATGCCGGAGCGGTCCGAAGAGGCCATGAAGGGCCTCAAGGAGATCGCCTGGGGCCTGCGCATGGAGCTGGCCCGCGCGATGAAGCTGCGGCACGTGCCGGAGCTGCATTTCCACTACGACGACTCGGTGGACCGCGGCGAGCATATCGACAACCTGCTGCGTGACCTGCCCGACACCGTCGCGGCGGAAAAGCGCCGCCAGGGCGACGACGAGTAAGCACGCGCCGGGCAGATGCCCGGCGTTGTTGCGTTCCGGCAGGGCGATGCCGGTGGCGGCCGCGGTGCGGCTGCCGGGCAGGGCCCCGTCGATCCGCCGCCGGGCAGGGCCCGGTGTCCCATGGCCGGGAATGCCCGGTGACCCACTGCCGGGCATGGCTCGGTGACCCACAGCCGAGCATGGCTCGGCTCTACATGATTGTGTCATGACCCGAATTCAGTTCCGCCGCCTGGACGGCATCGTGCTGCTGGACAAGCCGGCCGGCATGAGCTCCAACGCGGCTCTGCAGGTGGCGCGCCGCCTGTTCCGTGCCGAGAAGGGCGGCCATACCGGCAGCCTGGACCCGCTGGCCACCGGCCTGCTGCCGCTGTGTTTCGGCGAAGCCACCAAGATCGCCGGCCTGCTGCTGGGGTCGGCCAAGGCCTATGACGCCGAGGTGGTGCTGGGCCAGACCACCGATACCGACGATGCCGAAGGCCAGGTGCTGCTGCAGCGCCCGGTGCCGGCGATCTCCGCCGAGGCGCTGCAGGCCGCGCTGGCGCCGCTGACCGGCGCAATCCGCCAGCGCGCACCGATCTATTCGGCGCTCAAGCAGGGCGGGGAACCGTTGTATGTGAAGGCCCGGCGCGGTGATGTCATCGAAGCGCCCGAACGCGAGGTCCACGTGCACGCCATCGAGGTGCTCGAGCAGCAGGCCGACCGTCTGCGCCTGCGGGTCACGTGCGGCTCGGGCACCTACATCCGCAGCATCGCCCGCGATCTGGGCGAAGCGCTGGGCTGTGGGGCGCATATCAGTGCCCTGCGCCGGCTGTGGGTGGAACCGTTCCGGGCGCCGGCCATGGTCACCCTGGAGCAGGTGCGGGCGCTGGCCGAGGCCGGCGACGAGGCCGCGCTGCAGGCCCTGCTGCTGCCCTTGCAGGCGGGGCTGGCCGAGTACCCGCGGGTCGATCTGGACGCCACGCAGGCCGCGCGCTTCTGTGTGGGCCAGCGCCTGCGCGATGCCCGCTGGCCGGCCGGCACGGTGGCCGTCCATGATGAGCAGGGGCAGGTGCGTGGCCTGGGCCAGGTGGACGACAGCGGCCTGCTGGCCCCGCAGCGGCGCTTCAATCTGTGACCGTGGGCCGGGGTGGTTCAGCCCCGGTCCTTGTTACCCGAGGCCGCGACCGTTACAATTTTGCGGCCTTTCACGGGCGGCCTGCGTCCTGCAGGTTCAGTTTCAGCCAATCGGCGAGCCAGGCGGTACGCACTCCCGCGTTTCTGCCGGCCCCGCATCTCAAGAGAAAAACCATGTCGATCGACACCCAGAAAGTCATTGAAGACAACAAGCGCAGCTCGGCTGACACCGGCTCCCCGGAAGTCCAGGTCGCTCTGCTGACCGCCCGCATCGAACTGCTGACCGGCCACTTCAAGACCCACAAGAAGGATCACCACAGCCGCCGCGGTCTGCTGCAGATGGTCAACCGCCGCCGCAGCCTGCTCGACTACCTCAAGAAGAAGGATGTCGTGCGCTACAAGGCTCTGATTGAAAAGCTTGGCCTGCGTCGCTAAGCAATGACTCCCCCGCGGCGCAGCGATGCGCCGCGGTTTTGTTTTGTGGTACCGCTTCACCATTTTCAGATCGGAACGACCGGTCATCCGTTGGCGGCAAGGGTCGCCCTCGGTCCATTCGCAGACAGCATCCCAAGGACACCCTCCGTGGCAAAAATCACCAAAACCTTCCAGTACGGCAAGCACACCGTCACGCTCGAGACCGGCGAAATCGCCCGTCAGGCCGGTGGCGCCGTCATCGTCAAGTTCGACGACACCGTGCTGCTGGTCTCCGCCGTCGCCGCCAAGAGCGCGCGTGAGGGCCAGGACTTCTTCCCGCTGACCGTTGATTATCAGGAAAGGTTCTACGCCGGTGGCCGCATTCCGGGTGGCTTCTTCAAGCGCGAAGGCCGCGCGACCGAGAAGGAGACCCTGATCTCGCGTCTGATCGACCGTCCGATCCGTCCGCTGTTCCCGGAAGACTACAAGAACGAAGTGCAGATCATCGCCACGGTGATGTCGCTGAACCCGGACATCGACGGTGACATCCCGGCGCTGATCGGTGCCTCGGCCGCGCTGTCGCTGGCCGGCACCCCGTTCAAGGGTCCGATCGCCGCCGCCAAGGTGGGTTACAAGAACGGTGAGTACATCCTCAACCCGACCGTGACCGAACTGAAGGATTCGGAGCTGGAGCTGGTCGTGGCCGGTACCGCCAACGCCGTGCTGATGGTGGAATCGGAAGCCGCACTGCTGTCCGAAGACGTGATGCTGGGCGCCGTGACCTTCGGTCACCGCGAAATGCAGAAGGTCATCAACGCCATCAACGAACTGACCGTGGAAGCCGGCACCAAGCCGTCGACCTGGGAAGCCCCGGCCAAGAACGAAGCGCTGATCAGCGCCCTGAAGGAAGCCGTGGGCACGCGCCTGGGCGAAGCCTTCCAGGTGCGCGACAAGCTGCAGCGCCGCGACGCCATTTCCGCGATCAAGAAGGACGTGCTCGAGTCGCTGGCTGGCCGTGTGGCCGCTGATGGCTGGAACCCGGCCGAGCTGTCGAAGGAATTCGGCGAGCTGGAATACAGCACCATGCGCAACTCGGTGCTCGACACCCAGGTCCGCATCGACGGCCGTGCGCTGGACACCGTCCGCCCGATCGCCGTGAAGACCAGCGTGCTGCCGCGTACCCACGGTTCGGCGCTGTTCACCCGCGGTGAAACGCAGGCCATCGTGGCCATCACCCTGGGCACCGCCCGCGACGGCCAGGTCATCGACGCCGTCTCCGGTGAGTACAAGGACAACTTCCTGTTCCATTACAACTTCCCCCCCTACTCGGTGGGTGAGTGCGGCCGCATGATGGGCCCGAAGCGTCGCGAGATCGGCCACGGTCGTCTGGCCAAGCGCGGCGTGCTGGCAGTGATGCCGTCGCTGGAAGCCTTCCCGTACACCATCCGCGTGGTCTCGGAAATCACCGAATCGAACGGTTCGTCCTCGATGGCTTCGGTCTGCGGTTCCTCGCTGGCGCTGATGGATGCCGGCGTGCCGGTGAAGTCGCCGGTGGCGGGTATCGCCATGGGTCTGGTCAAGGAAGGCGAGCGCTTCGTGGTCCTGTCCGACATCCTGGGTGACGAAGATCACCTGGGTGACATGGACTTCAAGGTGGCCGGTACTGCCGAGGGCATCTCCGCCCTGCAGATGGACATCAAGATCGAAGGCATCACCGAAGAAATCATGAAGCAGGCACTGCAGCAGGCCAAGGCTGGCCGTCTGCACATCCTGGGCGAAATGGCCCACGGCCTGACCGCACCGCGCGAAGAGCTGTCGGACTACGCGCCGCGCCTGCTGACCATCAAGATCCACCCGGACAAGATCCGCGAAGTGATCGGCAAGGGCGGTTCGACCATCCAGGCCATCACCAAGGAAACCGGTACCCAGATCGACATCCAGGATGACGGCACCATCGTCATCGCGTCGGTCAACGCCATCGCCGCACAGGCGGCCAAGGCGCGCATCGAGCAGATCACCTCCGACGTCGAGCCGGGCCGCATCTACGAAGGCAAGGTCGCCAAGATCATGGACTTCGGTGCGTTCGTCACCATCCTGCCGGGCAAGGACGGCCTGGTGCACGTGTCGCAGATTTCCAGCGACCGCGTCGAGAAGGTCGGCGACGTGCTGAAGGAAGGCGATGTGGTCAAGGTGAAGGTGCTGGAAGTCGACAAGCAGGGCCGTATCCGCCTGTCGATGAAGGCCGTCGAAGAAGGCGAAGGCGCCAGCGCCGAGTAATCGGCTGCCGGCTTCGCTGAGAGACAACGACAACGCCCCGCAAGGGGCGTTGTTCGTTTCAGCCGTCGCGTTTCCCGGCTCAGGAGGCGACCCACTCCAGGAGCTGCGGCGCCAGCCGGGGGGCCAGATCATCGAAGGCTTCCAGCGAAATCGGTGCCGCTTCCATCTGCTGCAGCTGGAAGCCGGCGATGAAGCCACTGTCGTGGGTATTGTTGGTGTTGCGTCCCGTGCCGGTGCTGCGCAGCGACGACAGCTGGTGCTTGGGCGGGGCCAGGGTGATCGGATCGACCAGCGTATCGGAGCGGCCGGCGGTGTGGGTGCGGCGCCCCACACGTGCGTCGATCTGGCTGACCACCGAACCGTAGTGCACCCGCAGCAGGTCGATGGACGCGCCTGCGGGGACGACGATGCGCGTGGGATTGCCGTTGATGCTGCCGGTACGCAGCTGGGAACCGTCGGCGTACTTGACGATGGCGCCGGCGCTGTAATTGCGCCGGCGATACGTGCTGAAGAACAGCTCCAGCGTGGCGATCGGCGACTTGGGTATCGGGTAGCCCGGCAGGAGCATCGGCACATTCTGTGCCTGGTGCCACCAGCCGGCCATCAGGTGGATCTCGCGGTTCAGCCGGACGCGGGTAGGGCCGGGATAGCGCGCGGCATCGAAGGCATACCACGTATCGCGGATGTCCATCACCGAGGTCTGCAGATTGGCCATGAACCGCAGTTCGGGCTGCAGGGGGTTGTTGCGCGTCACCGGTGTTCCGCGGTTGGGGTAGACCTTGCGCACGCGGAAGTTCGCAAGCAGGACCTGCCAATCCACATAGCGCCGGTAATCGCGGATCTTCGCGATGAGTACGTTCTCCAGATCGGCGACCTCTGCCGGCTGAAGTCCCAGGCTGCGGCCGCTCAGCGCCATGTCGCGCAGCAGTGCGAGCTCCAGGCTGGCGGCGACCACGAACAGCGGCAGCAACGCTTCTTCCTGGCCGCGCAGCTGGAAGCGTGGCAGGGTCACCTCGAAGATTGCCTGGGTCGCGGTGCTCTGGCGCAGGATCGAGGCCGGGTTGCCATTGCTGACCGCGCTGCGGTAGCGCTCCGCTACGGCGCTCAGGCCCCGGAGGTCGGCGGCCATCAACGCGAGCGTGTGGGCGGTGACGTGTTCGCCGACCTGCCGCTGCCAGCGCTGTTCGGGGGTTTCCCCCTGCAGGGGAATGAGCAGGCCGCCCAGGTAGGACAGCACCCCGCCGACGACCGGCACCTTGAACAGCGCTGCCATGATGGCCTCGCGTACGCCATTGGCGATCGCCGGTTGCGAGGAGGACAGCGCGCCCGCGTACTGCGCGCCAGCATCGGCGGAGGACAGCGGCGAGGCGGGCTGGGCATGGGCCAGCGCGGGGGCGATCAGGCTGCCGGCGGCCAGCAGGCCGGCCGAGCGCAGCAGATCACGCCGGCCCGGGTGGCAGGCCTGGTCGGCCTCGGGAGAAGGGTTCAGGGCAATAGGGTGTTTCATCGAGGGTCTCCTGGAACGGAATGCGCGTGCGCGCATCCGAAGGTTGGATCACTCCGGCGCCGTGTTCATGGCAGCCGGATCCCCAGGCGGGCGAGGCAGTGGGGCGCTATCGTCGGGTGACTGCGGGGACCGACACCTGCCGTCTGCGTGAGCGCCCCCTGGACGTGATGGGCGGCGCGTATCGCGTCGGGAGGGGAATGGCCGATTTTCTGACGGTCCAGCGAGCTGTTACCTGATACGTCAACCCGCGCGAAGCGCCTGAGTGATGCCGTCGACCACAGCGCGCTGCCGCGCGCATGTGGTTGCGGTCTCCTGCCGGTTCGGGGATTCAGCCGGCGATCCACTCCAGCAGCTGCGGGGCGATCCGCGGTGCGAGCTCATCGAAGGCTTCCAGCGACATCGGCGCCGCTTCCATCTGCTGCAGCTGGAAGCCGGCAATGAAGCCACTGTCGTGGGTACTGTTGGTGTTGCGCCCTGTGCCGGTGCTGCGCAGCGAGGACAGCCGGTGCTGGGCCGGTGCCATGGTGACCGGATCGGTCTGGCTGGAGGACTGGCCGATGACACGCA
>Ga0207841_1000249_pt1 | contig 21279 bp, 18 predicted proteins | sample HigsolmetaGSP18D_FD_184846 | JGI IMG/M metagenome (GOLD analysis project Ga0207841, IMG submission 184846) | High solid enriched microbial communities from the Joint BioEnergy Institute, USA - SP1-8-D (SPAdes) | ecosystem: Engineered > Bioreactor > SSF (Solid state fermentation) > Aerobic >... | reverse complement strand
GAACGGGACGAGGAGGAGTGGCTGACCCGCATCGAGGATGCCGCCCGCTCCGACGACGAGCGCCTGGCCGTCCGGTTCGCGCACCCCGTCTGGATCATCCGCGCCTTCCGGCGCGCGCTGGCCGCCGAGGGACGCGGTGACGAGCTGCTCGACCTGCTGGCGGCGGACAATGCGGCACCGACCGTGACCCTCACTGCTCTGCCGGGCGTCGGGTCGATCCCGGACGACGCGGAGCGCACTTCGTTCTCGCCGATCGGATTCCGTCTCGCCGGCGGCGACCCGGACCGCATCGTCCGCGGGTCGGGCGGTGCCGTCCGCGTGCAGGACGAGGGATCGCAGCTCGCGGCCCTCGCCCTCTCGCGTGCCGTGCCGGTCCAGGCGGGGGAGCGGTGGCTCGACCTCTGCGCCGCGCCCGGCGGCAAGACCGCCGTGCTGGCAGCCGAGGCCGCCGCGGGCGGGGCCACCGTCGAAGCGAACGAACTGTCGCCCGCTCGTGCCCGGCTCGTCCGCCAGTCGGTCGCCGCCGTACCTCTCGACGTGCCCGTGTCGGAGGAGGACGGCCGCACCCGCGCCGGTCGCGGGGTCTACGACCGGATCCTCGTCGACGCCCCCTGCACGGGGCTCGGCGCCCTCCGGCGCCGGCCCGAGGCGCGGTGGCGCAAAGCCCCGACCGACGTCCCCGAACTCAGCCAGCTGCAGACCGGACTCCTGACGGCGGCGGTCGACGCGCTCGCTCCCGGCGGCATCGTCGCGTACGTCACGTGCTCGCCCCACCTCGCCGAGACCGCGGGCGTCGTGGCCGAGGTCGAGCGTGGCTTCGGTGACGCACTCGTGCAGCTCGACACGCGGGCCGTGCTCCGGCAGATCGCCGGCGACGCGATCGACCTCGCCGAGCCGGCGGATGGATCGGGACGCGCCCAGCTGTGGCCCCACCGCCACGGCACCGACGCGATGTCGATCTGGCTGCTCCGGAAGAACTGATCCGGCACCGGGATAATGGCAGACGTGGCCGATTCCGACGTACGCATCAACCCCAGCATCCTCGCCGCCGACTTCGTGAACATGCAGGCGGAGCTCGCCCGCATCGCGTCGGCCGACTTCGTCCACGTCGACGTGATGGACAACCACTTCGTCCCGAACCTGACGTTCGGCCCGCAGATGGTCGAGCGGATCCAGGCGACGAGCCCCGTCCCTCTCGACGTGCACCTCATGATCAGCGACGCCGACCGCTGGGCTCCCGAGTACGCCGAGATCGGCGCGGCATCCGTCACGTTCCACCTCGAGGCCGCCGCGGACCCGGTCGGCCTGGCCCGCCGGCTCCGGCAGATCGGTGCGCGCGCCGGCGTCGCGGTGAAGCCCGCGACCCCCGTCGAGCACCTTTTCGACGTCCTCGACGAGTTCGACCAGATCCTCGTCATGACCGTCGAGCCCGGCTTCGGCGGCCAGAGCTTCATGGCCGACCAGATGCCCAAGCTCCGCCGCCTCAGCGATGAGGCCCGCCGCCGCGGGTCGCAGCTGTGGCTGCAGGTCGACGGCGGCATCGGCGAATCGACCATCGCGCAGGCAGCGGATGCCGGTGCCGACACGTTCGTGGCCGGCTCAGCCGTGTTCGGTGCCGAGGACCCCGGAGCGGCCATCAGTGCGCTCCGGTCGGCCGCGGCATCCGCCCACCGGCACTGAGGCCCACGGTCGTCACGCGGACCGGCCGGGATCGGCGGGCCGGTACCCTGGAGGGTGTGAAGACCTTCGACGCACTGTTCTCCGAGCTGAGCGAGACCGCGGCGAGCCGTCCCGAGGGATCGGGCACGGTCGCGCAGCTGGACCGCGGCGTCCACGCCATCGGCAAGAAGATCGTCGAAGAGGCCGCCGAGGTCTGGATGGCCGCCGAGTACCAGTCCGACACCGAGACGGCCGAGGAGATCTCGCAGCTGCTCTACCACCTGCAGGTGATGATGCTCGCGAAGGGCCTGACGCTCGAGGACGTGTACCGACATCTCTGATCGGTCACTCGACTCGTCCGCCCACCTCCACACCGAAAGACGCTCCATGCTGCGCATCGCCGTCCCCAACAAGGGCATGCTCGCCGAGACCACCGCGGGGATGCTCGCCGAAGCCGGGTACACCGGTCGACGCGACCCCAAGGACCTGCACGCCATCGACCCCGTCAACGACGTCGAGTTCTTCTACCTCCGACCCAAGGACATCGCCACCTACGTCGGCTCCGGAGCGCTGGACGTCGGCATCACGGGTCGCGATCTGCTGCTGGACGCCCGGATGCCGGGTGCCCGCGAGATCGAGAAGCTCGGCTTCGGCGGCTCGACGTTCCGCTTCGCCGGTCCTCCGGGACGCTTCACCGAGCTCGCCGACCTCGACGGACTGCGCGTCGCAACCGCCTACCCCGGCCTCGTGGACGCGTACCTCGACGACCTCGGCGTGGCCGTCGACCTCGTGCCGCTGGACGGCGCGGTCGAGTCCGCCGTGCAGCTGGGTGTCGCGGATGCCGTCGCCGACGTCGTCTCCACCGGGACGACCCTCCGCCAGGCGGGACTCGAGATCTTCGGGCCGGTGCTGCTGGAGTCCGAGGCGGTCCTCATCGGCGCGCCGACCGAGGCCGACGGCACCGAGACGCTCCTGCGCCGCCTGCGCGGCGTCATGGTCGCCCGGCGCTACGTCCTCATCGACTACGACCTGCCCGCGCACCTGGTCGACCAGGCGGTCGCCCTCGCCCCGGGGATCGAGTCGCCCACGATCTCGCCGCTGCGCGACCCCGACTGGGTCGCCGTGCGCGTCATGAGCCCGCGGAAAACGGTGAATCAGGTCATGGACGCCCTCTACGAGATCGGCGCGCGCGCGATCCTCGTGACCGCCATCCACAACGCGAGGCTCTGACGTGTCGCTCGTCAGCCGCGTGATCCCGTGTCTGGACGTGGCCGCGGGCAAGGTCGTGAAGGGCGTCAACTTCGAGAATCTGCGCGAGATGGGCGACCCCGTCGAGCTCGCGCGACGGTACTACGAGCAGGGCGCCGATGAGATCACGTTCCTCGACGTGACCGCCACCGTCGACGCTCGCGACACGACGTACGACGTCGTGCAGCGTACCGCCGAGCAGGTCTTCATCCCGCTCACCGTGGGTGGGGGAGTGCGCTCGGCTGAGGACGTCGCCCGGCTCCTCGGGGTCGGCGCCGACAAAGTGGGCGTCAACTCCGCTGCGATCGCCCGGCCCGAGCTCCTCGGCGAGATCGCCGACCGCTTCGGGGCGCAGGTGCTCGTCCTCTCCCTCGACGTGAAGCGCACCGACGGTACGCCGTCGGGCTTCGCCGTGACGACCCACGGCGGCCGCACCCTCACCGATCTCGATGCCATCGCCTGGGCGCGCGAGGCGATCGAGCGAGGCGCGGGCGAGCTCCTCGTCAACTCGATCGACGCCGACGGGACGAAGGACGGCTTCGACCTCGAGCTCGTCTCGCTCATGCGCGAGGTGTCCTCGGTCCCCGTCATCGCCTCCGGCGGGGCGGGGGATGCCGCGCACTTCGCGCCGGCGATCGCCGCCGGAGCGGATGCTGTGCTCGCGGCATCCGTCTTCCACTCCGGACAGCTGACCGTCGCGGACGTCAAGGACGCGCTCCTGCGCGGAGGGGTGGAGGTCCGCCGATGACCCGGTCGATCGAGGAGCGGATGTCCCGCGTGGTCTACAACGCGGACGGCCTCGTCCCCGCCATCGTGCAGCAGCACGACACGCGCGAGGTGCTCATGCTCGGGTGGATGGATGCGGAGGCCCTCCGCCGCACGCTCACGGAAGGGCGCGTGACATTCTGGTCGCGCTCCCGACAGGAGTACTGGCGCAAGGGCGACACGTCCGGTCATGCGCAATTCGTGAAGGGCGTTCGACTGGACTGCGACGGGGACACGCTGCTCGTCACCGTGGAACAGGTCGGCGCGGCCTGCCACACCGGCGACCGCACGTGCTTCGACGCCGACGACCTCGACCCCGTCGTCGGCGAGTTCTCATGACCGAGGCGACCTCGCGGCGGACGCGGCTCACGGCCGTGCTCGCGATCCTGGTCGGCGGGGCCGTCGGCATCATCGGGTCGACGCAGACCTGGCTCGAGGCCACCGTGGACGACGGTTCCGCGGTCCCGATCCCGATCCCCGGAACGGACGCCCTCGCCGTCGTGGCACCGCTGAGCCTCGCAGCACTCGCCCTGGCACTCGCCCTCACGATCGTGGGACGCGTCCTCCGCTACTCCTTCGCGGTCATCGCGGTCGCCCTCGGCGCGGGCCTCGGGTGGGGGGCGTTCCGGATCGCCTCGCAGCGCCCCATCGACGCCGTCGCGGGACCCGTCACCGACGCGACGGGGCTGAGCGGCGCGCAGGGCATCGCCGGGATCGTGACAGAGATCACGGCGACGCCGTGGCCGGCGGTCACCGTGGCGGCATCCGTCCTCATCGTCCTCGGCGGAATCGTCGCGTTCGCGACCGCCCACCGCTGGACGAGCGCGGGCCGCAAGTACCGGACCGACCGCACGAGCGGACCCCGCGACAGCATCGACTCGTGGGACGACCTGTCTCGCGGCGAAGACCCGACCACCTGACCTGCGCGGGGCGGGGCAGTGTGCACGCCCCGCTAGACTGGTGGGGCGGCTCCGGCCGTGCAGAGAACCCATGCTTCGCATCGAAGGAGAACTATGAGCGGCATCGAGGACCCCGGCCACGGACACTCCCCGGCGGCATGGACGACGGTCATCATCATGCTCGTCGCTGTGACGATCGGCACCGTCTTCTTCTTCCTTGACATGCCGCTCATGGTCTGGCTCTCCGTCGTGCTCCTGGTCATCGGCCTGATCGTCGGCTACATCATGACCAAGGCCGGCTACGGCGTCGGTGGCTCGAAGACCGTCACGAAGCAGCACTGACGTGCTCGCCGACCTGATGGCCGGCGCGGTGGAGGATGCACGGGAGCGGGAATCGGTCCGACCCCTGGCGGTCGTCGAGAAGCTCGCCCTCGCGCAGCCTGCCGCGATCGACGCCCTCGCCGCTCTCGCGCCCGCAGACCGCGTCAAGATCATCGCCGAGGTGAAGCGCGCGAGCCCCTCTCGAGGCGATCTCGCCGATATCCCCGACCCTGCGCTCCAAGCGCGCCGGTATGAAGTGGGCGGGGCGTCCGCGATCTCGGTCCTCACCGAGGGGCGCAAGTTCAAGGGTTCGCTCGCCGATCTCGAAGCCGTTCGTGCAGCGGTCACCCTTCCCGTCCTCCGCAAGGACTTCGTCTCGACGCCCTACCAGGTGTTCGAGGCTCGGGCCGCCGGTGCAGATCTCGTGCTCCTCATCGTCGCGGGCCTGGAGCAGAAGGTCCTCGCCGAGCTCTACGCACTCATCATCGATCTCGGCATGACGCCTCTCGTCGAGACGCACTCGGCGGAGGAGCTGGCCCGGGCGAACGACATCGGCGCGCGCCTGCTCGGAGTCAACGCCCGCAACCTCTCCACGTTCGAGCTCGACCGAGATCTGTTCGGCAGACTCGCGTCCGACATCCCCGAGGGTGTGATCAAGATCGCCGAGTCCGCGGTCCTCGCACCCGCCGACGTCGCGCACTACCGTGCCGCGGGAGCCGACGTCGTCCTGATCGGCGAAGCGCTCGTCACGAACGACCCCGTGTCGACGCTCGCCGCCTTCCTGGAGGCAGGTTCATGAGTCTTCGCGCAGCTGCGGGTCCCTTCTTCGGCGAGTTCGGGGGGCGGTACATGCCCGAGTCCCTCATCGCCGCGATCGACGAACTGACGGCCGTGTACGAGGATGCCAAGGCGGACCCCGAGTTCGCCGCGGAGTTCTCCCGCCTGCTGAACGTGTACGCCGGGCGCCCTTCCGCCCTCACCGAGGTGCCCCGGTTCGCGGAGCACGCCGGCGGCGCGAGGGTGTTCCTCAAGCGCGAGGACCTTAATCACACGGGTTCGCACAAGATCAACAACGTCATCGGCCAGGCGCTCATCACGAAGCGTCTCGGCAAGAAGCGCGTGATCGCCGAAACCGGCGCGGGTCAGCACGGCGTCGCCACGGCGACCGCGGCGGCTCTGTTCGGGTTCGAGTGCACGATCTACATGGGCGAGGTCGACACCGAGCGGCAGGCTCTCAACGTCGCCCGCATGCGCCTGCTCGGCGCCGAGGTCATCCCCGTCACGACGGGCTCGCGCACGCTCAAGGATGCGATCAACGAGGCGTACCGCGACTGGGTCGCCTCGGTCGACACGACCAACTACATCTTCGGCACCGCCGCCGGGCCCCACCCGTTCCCCGCCATGGTGCGCGACTTCCAGAAGATCATCAGCGAGGAAGCGCGTCAGCAGCTCCTCGACGAGATCGGCCGACTCCCCGACGCGGTCGTCGCGTGCGTCGGCGGGGGGTCGAACGCGATCGGCATGTTCGACGCGTTCCTCGACGACGAGGGTGTCGCCCTCTACGGCGTCGAAGCAGCCGGCGACGGCGTCGACACGCCGAAGCATGCGGCATCCATCGAACGAGGTCGTCCCGGTATCCTGCACGGCGCGAAGACGTTCGTCCTGCAGGACGAGGACGGCCAGACGACCGAGTCGCACTCCATCTCCGCGGGTCTCGACTACCCGGGCGTGGGCCCCGAGCACGCCTGGTTGGCCAGCATCGGGCGCGCGCAGTACATCCCCGCCACCGACACCGAGGCCATGGAGGCCCTTCGCCTCCTGAGCCGGACCGAGGGGATCATCCCCGCCATCGAGTCCGCGCACGCTCTCGCCGGTGCGCTGCGGATCGGACGCGAACTGGGCCCGGACGGTGTGATCGCCATCAACCTCTCGGGCCGTGGCGACAAGGACATGGACACCGCCGCGCGGTGGTTCGAACTGTACGACGCCGACAAGGAGCCCGTCGAGGTCCCCGCCGACCCCGAGCACGGTAGCGGCGAAGGGGTCGAGCTGTGACGTCGCGCGTCGCGGCGGCGATCTCCGCCGCGAAGGATGCGGGACGAGGGGCGTTCGTCGGCTACCTGCCGATCGGCTACCCCGACCTGCAGACCAGCGTGGACGCCGCGGTCGCTCTCGCCGAGAACGGCGCCGACATCCTCGAGCTCGGACCGCCCTACTCGGACCCGGTCATGGACGGCGTCATCATCCAAGAGGCGACGCAGGCCGCCCTCGCGGCCGGGTTCCGCTTCCGCGACACCTTCACGGCCGTCCGCGCCATCGCCGAACGCGTGGACGTTCCCATCGTCGTCATGACCTACTGGAACCCGGTGTTCCAATACGGCGTCGACCGCTTCGCCGACGACCTGGCCGCCGCGGGCGGTGCCGGACTCATCACGCCCGACATCACCCCCGATGCGGCCGCCGACTGGATCGCCGCGTCGGAGCGGACGGGCCTCGACCGCATCTTCCTGGCAGCACCCTCCTCGACCGAGGAGCGACTCAGGATGATCGCGGAGCATTCCACCGGCTTCGTCTACACCGTCTCGACGATGGGTATCACGGGGGAGCGGGCGGAGTTGGATGCCGCGGCGCGCGCCCTCGTGGAACGCCTCCGCGCCCACGGGGTCGAGAACGCGTGCGTCGGGATCGGCATCTCCACAGCCGACCAGGTCGACGGTGTGCTCGACTACGCCGACGGTGCGATCGTCGGGACCGCTCTCGTCCGCGCGCTGCGCGACGGCGGGGTCGACGGGCTCGCGGCGACGGCGCGCGAGCTGTCGCAGGGCGCAGGACCGCACGCCGTCACCGCGTAGACTCGCCGTCGTGACTTCTGCAGCCCTCTCCGTCGTCGCGAGCATTCCCAGCCCGCCGATCAGTTCGTTCCCGCTCGGCCCGCTGACGATCCACTTCTACGCCCTCTGCATCCTGGCGGGCATCGTGGTCGCGACGTTCTGGACCAACCACCGCCTCACGAAGCGCGGCGCGGAGCCGTGGGTCGTCATCGACATCTGCCTCATCGCCGTTCCGTTGGCCATCATCGGCGCCCGCATCTTCCACGTCCTGACCCACCCGGGCTTCTACTTCGGCGAGGACAAGGACATCTGGGCGATCTTCCGGATCTGGGAGGGCGGCATCGCGATCTTCGGCGCCCTCATCGGCGGCGCCATCGGCGCGTGGCTCGGCTGCAAGTGGAGCGGCATCCGCTTCTGGAGCTTCGCCGACGCACTCGCGCCGGCGCTCCTGCTCGCGCAGGCGTTCGGACGCTTCGGCAACTGGTTCAACCAGGAGCTGTACGGCCTTCCCACCGACCTGCCGTGGGGCCTCGAGATCAGCTACCCGAACTCGGCATGGCCCGCGGGCCTCCCCGAGGGAACGCTGTTCCACCCGACCTTCCTCTACGAGGTCATCTGGAACGTCATGGGCGTCATCATCATCGCCGCGGCCGGTCGCCGGTTCCGGATGCAGTGGGGTCGCCTCTTCGGCCTGTACCTGGTGTGGTACTCGGCCGGGCGCGTCGTCTGGGAGTCCATCCGCATCGATCCGAGCGAGGTGTTCCTGGGGCTCCGCACCAACGTGTGGGCCGCGATCCTCGGTGTCGTCGTCGGTCTGGCCATCATGATCGTCCAGAAGCGGCGCCACCCGGGCTTCGAGCCGTCGCCGTACCAGCCCGGTCGCGAGTGGACCCCTCCGGGCGAGGTACACTCACAGGGAACCGATGACTTCGTGGACGTGAGCGCACCCCCCGCGTCCGAAGAATCCTCCGGTGGGGCCACAAGCTCCCTCACCACCCGATAGCACCGCAGGGCCGACGTCGTCCCAGGTTGAGCACCCATGTGAGGACGGTAGGCATGCCCTCGAGCTCCCGTCACGAAGACACCACGACCCGGCCGGCCGGGACCATCACCGGTGGTTCGTTCCCTGCGAAGCAGGGGATGTACAACCCGGCGTTCGAGAAGGACGCCTGTGGTCTCGCGATGGTCGCGACGCTGCGCGGCGAGGCGGGCCACGACATCGTGGACCTCGCGCTGACCGCGCTCCGCAACCTCGAGCACCGCGGCGCCATCGGATCGGATGCCGGAACCGGTGACGGTGCGGGCATCCTGACTCAGATGCCCGACGCCTTCCTGCGCGCAGTCGTCGGTTTCGACCTGCCCGCGGTCGGCGAGTACGCCGCCGGTCTGGCGTTCCTGCCCACGGATCATGACGAGCGCGTCGCGCAGAAGGCCGCCGTCGAGGACATCGCTGCGAGCGAGGGCCTGACGGTCCTCGGCTGGCGCGTGGTGCCGACGGCGGATGAGAACCTCGGCAAGCTCGCGTTCAACGCGCGGCCGGTCTTCGAGCAGCTCTTCGTGTCCCGGCCCGCGGTCGGCGATGCGCCGGCGCTGTCGGGGATCGCGCTCGACCGTCGCACGTACCGGCTGCGCAAGCGGGCGCAGCACGAGCTCGACGCGTACTTCGTGTCGCTGTCCAGTCGCACGCTCGGCTACAAGGGCATGGTGACGACCCTTCAGCTGGAGCCCTTCTACCCGGACCTGCAGGACGAGCGTTTCGCCACGGAGCTCGCCGTCGTGCACTCGCGGTACTCGACGAACACCTTCCCGTCGTGGCCGCTCGCCCAGCCGCTGCGGATGCTGGCCCACAACGGCGAGATCAACACCGTCAACGGCAACCGCAACTGGATGCGTGCGCGTCAGTCCCAGCTCGAGTCCGAGCTGCTCGGAGACATCTCGCCGCTGCTGCCGATCTGCAGCCCCGGTCAGAGCGACTCGGCATCGTTCGATGAAGTCCTCGAACTCCTCACGCTCACGGGACGGAGCCTGCCGCACGCGATCATGATGATGGTCCCCGAGGCGCACGAGAAGCAGGCCGACATCCCCGATGATCTGCGTGCCTTCTACGACTACCACTCCATGCAGATGGAGCAGTGGGATGGCCCCGCGGCCCTGATCTTCACCGACGGCTCGCTCGTGGGTGCGACCCTCGACCGCAACGGCCTGCGACCCGGTCGCTGGACCGAGACGACCGACGGCCTCGTCGTCATCGGCAGTGAGACCGGTGTCCTCGACTTCGCTCCCGAGCGGATCAAGCGCCGTGGCCGGCTCCGGCCGGGACGCATGTTCGTCGTCGACACGGCGCAGGGGCGCATCGTCGAAGACGAGGAGATCAAGCGCGACCTCGCTGCCCTGCATCCGTGGCAGGAGTGGCTCGACGAGGGCCGCGTGCGTCTGAAGGACCTGCCCGAGCGCGAGCACATCGTGCACCCGATCGCGTCGATCACGCGTCGTCAGCGCACCTTCGGCTACACCGAGGAAGAGGTGCGCATTCTGCTGACCCCGATGGGTCAGACGGGAGCCGAGCCCCTCGGAGCGATGGGATCCGACACGCCGATCGCCGTCTTGAGCGAGCGTCCGCGTCTGCTGTTCGACTACTTCGTGCAGCAGTTCGCGCAAGTCACGAACCCGCCGCTGGACTCGATCCGCGAGGAGGTGGTCACCTCGCTCGGCCTCGGGCTCGGTCCCGAGCGGAACCTCCTGGCATCCGGCCCGGATCACACTCGCGTCATCACCCTCGACTTCCCGGTGATCGACAACGACGAGCTCGCGAAGCTGCAGAACATCGACCGTGCCCTGCCGGGTCGCCGCTCGATCACCATCCGGGGTCTCTACCGCGCCGACGCCGATGCGGATTCGCTCCGATCGCGGCTCGACGAGATCTGCGCAGAAGTGGATGCCGCCATCGCCGACGGCGTCGAGTTCATCATCCTGAGCGACCGCGACTCGACATCGGACCTCGTGCCGATTCCGTCTCTGCTGACGCTGTCCGCCGTGCACCACCACCTCATCCGCAACGAGAACCGCATGAAGGTGGGTCTCGTCGTCGAGGCGGGTGACGTGCGTGAGGTGCATCACGTCGCGACCCTCATCGGGTACGGCGCGTCGGCGGTGAACCCGTACCTCGCGATGGAGACCGTCGAGTACCTGGTGCGCGCGGGCTACATCACGGGCCTCGAGCCCGCGAAGGCCGTCCGGAACCTGATCTACGCGCTGGGCAAGGGCGTGCTGAAGATCATGTCGAAGATGGGCATCTCGACCGTGTCGTCCTACGCCGGAGCGCAGGTCTTCGAGGCTGTGGGCCTGTCACAGGAGTTCATCGACACCTACTTCACCGGTACGGAGACCAAACTCGGCGGCATCGGGATCGAGGAGATCTCGCGCGAGAACCTGGCACGTCATGAGTTCGCCTACCCCGCCGACCAGGCGGCGCGTGCCCACGAGCGGCTGTGGACGGGCGGCGAGTACCAGTGGCGCCGCGACGGGTCGCCGCACCTTTTCAATCCCGACACGGTCTTCCGACTTCAGCACGCGACCCGGACCCGTCGCTACGACATCTTCCGCGAGTACACGCAGTTGATCGACGAGCAGGCGAGCGAACTGAAGACGCTCCGGGGACTCTTCCGACTCAAGAACGGCACACGGCCGGCGGTTCCGATCGACGAGGTCGAGCCGGTGTCCTCGATCGTCAAGCGTTTCTCGACCGGCGCGATGAGCTACGGCTCGATCTCTCAGGAGGCGCACGAGACCCTCGCGGTCGCCATGAACCGGCTCGGCGCGAAGTCGAACACGGGGGAGGGCGGCGAGGACGTCGACCGACTCCTCGACCCTGAGCGTCGGAGCGCGATCAAGCAGGTGGCGTCGGGTCGTTTCGGCGTCACGAGCATGTACCTCACGCATGCCGACGACATCCAGATCAAGCTCGCTCAGGGCGCCAAGCCCGGCGAGGGCGGCCAGCTGCCCCCTGGCAAGGTGTATCCCTGGATCGCGCGCACCCGCGGCGGCACACCCGGGGTCGGGCTCATCTCGCCGCCGCCGCACCACGACATCTACTCGATCGAGGACCTGAAGCAGCTGATCTTCGACGTCAAGCGGGCCAATCCGTCCGCTCGCGTCCACGTGAAGCTCGTCAGCCAGTCCGGCATCGGAGCGGTGGCGGCAGGAACCGCCAAGGCCCTCGCCGACGTCATCCTCGTTTCGGGTCACGACGGTGGAACGGGTGCCAGCCCGCTGAACTCGCTGAAGCACGCGGGCACCCCGTGGGAGCTGGGTCTCGCGGAGACGCAGCAGACGCTCATGATCAACGACATGCGCGGTCGTGTGGTCGTTCAGGCCGACGGCCAGTTGAAGACGGGCCGTGACGTCCTCATCGCCGCGCTCCTGGGCGCGGAGGAATTCGGCTTCGCGACGAGCGCGCTCGTCGTCGAAGGCTGCATCATGATGCGCGTGTGCCACCTCGACACGTGCCCCGTCGGTGTCGCGACTCAGAACCCGGAACTCCGTAAGCGCTTCACGGGCAAGGCCGAGCACGTCGTGAACTTCATGGAGTTCATCGCCCAGGAGGTTCGGGAGTATCTGGCCGAGCTCGGGTTCCGTTCCATCGAGGAGGCCGTCGGACACACCGAGGTCCTGGATGTGCAGCCTGCCGTCGATCACTGGAAGGCCTACGGTCTCGACCTGTCGCCGATCCTCCACGGACCGGCATTCGGCGAGGACGCGCCGCGCCACCGCGTGCGCGAGCAGGACCACGAGCTGGAGGAGCACTTCGACGTCACCCTGCTCGACCGGGCGCGCGACGTCATCGAGCACGGGGGGCACCTGGTGATCGATCTGCCGGTGCGCAACACGGAGCGCGCCGTCGGGACGATGCTCGGCCACCACGTCACGAAGGCACACGGCGAGAACGGCCTGCCGTCGGGGACGATCGAGGTGAACCTCACCGGATCGGCGGGACAGTCCTTCGGCGCGTTCCTCCCGTCGGGGATCACCCTGCGTCTCGAAGGCGACTCGAACGACTACGTCGGCAAGGGGCTGTCGGGCGGCGAGATCGTCGTCCGGCCTCCGCGTGACGCCGCCTTCGACGCCTCACAGAACGTCATCGCCGGGAACGTCATCGGGTACGGGGCGACGCAGGGATCGATGTTCCTGCGCGGCGTCGTCGGCGAACGCTTCCTCGTGCGCAACTCCGGCGCGACCGCGGTCGTCGAAGGGGTGGGCGATCACGCCCTCGAGTACATGACCGGTGGCCTCGCCGTCATCCTCGGATCGACAGGACGCAATCTCGGCGCCGGGATGTCCGGCGGGTCGGCGTACATCTACAAGCTCGACCGCGCGCTCATCAACCGCGAAGCCCTCGCCACCGGCGAACTCGAGCTCCTGGAGCTCGGCGCCGGCGACATCGAGATCCTGCGGGACCTCCTCACCCGTCATGCCGAAGAGACCGGCTCGGACCTGGCCGAGGGTTTGCTCGCGAACCTCGACAGCGAGGCCGCGAACTTCACCCGCGTCCTGCCGCGCGATTACGCCGCTGTCCTGAAAACCCGCCAGGAGGCGGCCGCCGAGGGGCTGGACCCCGACGGCGACGTCGTCTGGAACCGCATCCTGGAGGTGACCCGTGGCTGACCCGAAGGGCTTCCTCAAAGTCACCGAGCGCGAGCTCCCGCCGCGCCGGCCCGTTCCCGTTCGCATCATGGACTGGAAAGAGGTGTACGAGCAGGGCGACCAGGCCGTGCTGCGTCGCCAGGCCGGTCGATGCATGGACTGCGGCGTGCCGTTCTGCCACCAGGGCTGCCCGCTCGGCAACCTGATCCCGGAGTGGAACGACCTGACCTGGCGCGGCGAAGGCCGCGCGGCCATCGAACGGCTCCACGCGACGAACAACTTCCCGGAGTTCACGGGCCGACTCTGCCCCGCACCCTGCGAGAGCTCGTGCGTGCTCGGCATCAACCAGCCGGCCGTCACGATCAAGCAGATCGAGGTCTCCACGATCGACGAGGCCTTCGCCCACGGCTGGGTCGAGGCGGAGCCGCCCGGACGTCTCACGGGCAAGACCGTCGCTGTGGTCGGCTCAGGGCCTGCGGGCCTCGCCGCGGCTCAGCAACTCACCCGCGCGGGGCACACCGTCGCCGTGTACGAGCGCGACGATCGCATCGGCGGCCTGCTGCGCTACGGCATCCCGGACTTCAAGATGGAGAAGCGCCACCTCGAGACCCGACTGCGTCAGATGCGCGACGAGGGCACGCGGTTCCGGGCCGGTGTCGAGATCGGCAAGGACCTGTCCTGGGCCGACCTCCGTGCCCGCTACGACGCGGTGATCGTCGCCACCGGTTCGACCGTGCCGCGCGATCTGTCGATCCCCGGGCGCGACCTCGACGGCGTCCACTTCGCGATGGAGTACCTCGTCGAGTCGAACAAGGCCGTCGCCGGCGACCAGGTGCCGCACCAGATCCACGCCGAAGGCAAGCACGTCATCGTCATCGGCGGCGGGGACACGGGCGCGGACTGCATCGGCACGGCGCACCGTCAGGGAGCACTCAGCGTCACCAACCTGGCGATCGGCAAGCAGCCGCCGGAGTCGCGTCCCGACCACCAGCCCTGGCCCATGATGCCGACCCTCTTCGAGGTGGCGTCTGCGCACGAGGAAGGCGGCGATCGTTCCTACCTGGCCTCGACCGTCGAGTTCCTCGGCAACGAGGCCGGCGAGGTGCGCGCCCTGCGTGTGGCCGAGACCGAGTTCGTCGACGGGCGTCGCGTCCCCAAGAGCGGGACCGAGCGCGAGATCCCCGCGGACCTCGTCCTCATCGCGATGGGCTTCACCGGCCCGGAGCGTTCGGCTCTCGAGCAGCAGCTGGGCGCGGTCTTCACCTCTCAGGGCAACGTCGAACGCGCGGACGACTGGCAGGCGACGGCACCGGGTGTCTTCGTGGCCGGCGACGCCGGACGCGGCCAGTCCCTCATCGTCTGGGCGATCGCAGAAGGACGCGCGGCGGCTTCGGCCGTCGACGAGTACCTGATGGGGTCGACCAGCCTCCCGGCGCCGGTCCGACCGACCGACGTCGCGATCGGTCTCCAGCACGCCTAGGCTGAGATCGTTCCCACATCACTACCCGACGGAGCTATTTCTGTGAGACGCGCGAAGATCGTCGCCACTCTGGGTCCTGCCACCGAAAGCTACGAGATGGTTCGCGCCATCATCGATGCCGGTGTGGACGTGACCCGCTTCAACCTCAGCCACGGCGACTACGCCGACCACGACGCCCGACTGGCGAACGTGCGCAAGGCGGCGGATGACGCCGGCCGTGCCGTCGCCGTCCTCGTCGACTTGCAGGGACCGAAGATCCGGCTCGGCCGGTTCGCCGAAGGTCCGCACTTCCTCGCCGTCGGCGACGTCTTCAAGATCACGACCGAAGACATCGCCGGAACGAAGGAGATCGTCGGCACGACGTTCAAGGGCCTCCCCGAGGACGTCAACAAGGGTGACTTCCTCCTGATCGACGACGGCAAGGTCCGCGTCCAGGTCACCGGCGTCGAGGGCCCGGTCGTCACGACCGAGGTCATCGTCGCCGGCTACGTGTCCAACAACAAGGGCATCAACCTGCCCGGCGTCGCTGTGAATGTCCCCGCGCTGTCCGACAAGGACGAGGCCGACCTCCGCTGGGGTCTGCGCGCCGGGGCCGACATCATCGCGCTCTCGTTCGTACGCAACGCCGCCGATGTGACCCGGGTGCACGAGATCATGGAGGAGGAGGGCCGCAAGGTCCCCGTCATCGCCAAGATCGAGAAGCCGCAGGCCGTCGACGCTCTCGAGGAGATCATCGACGCCTTCGACGGCATCATGGTCGCCCGTGGCGACCTCGGCGTCGAGCTTCCGCTCGAGGCCGTGCCGATCGTCCAGAAGCGCGCCGTCGAGCTCTGCCGCCGCATGGCGAAGCCCGTCATCGTCGCGACGCAGATGCTCGAGACGATGATCGAGAACCCGGTCCCCACCCGTGCCGAGACCAGCGACGTCGCCAACGCCGTCCTCGACGGTGCGGACGCGGTCATGCTCTCGGGCGAGACGAGCGTCGGAAAGCACCCGGTCGGTGTCGTCGAGACGATGGCCCGCATCATCGACGCGACCGAGACCCACGGTCTCGAGCGCATCCCCCCGCTGACCGCCAAGCCCCGGACGCAGGGTGGCATCATCACCCTCGCCGCGAACGAGGTCGCCGAGTTCGTCGAGGCGAAGTACATCTGCCTCTTCACCGAGTCCGGCGACACCGCCCGCCGCATGTCGCGCTTGCGCTCCGGCATCCCGATGCTCGCCTTCACCATCGAGCCGGCGATCCGTCGCCGTATGGCGATGACGTGGGGCATCCAGTCGGCTCTCGTCGAGCACGTCGCCCACACGGACCTCATGTTCCTCCAGGTGGACGACTACTTCCTGTCGCGCGGCCTCCTCGAAGAGGGCGACAAGGTCGTCGTGATCTCCGGGTCCCCTCCCGGAATCATCGGAGCGACCAACGACATCCGCATCCACAAGATCGGCGACGCCGTCCACGGCAAGGCCCCGATCTACAAGGCCGAGAGCTGATCCCTCGCCCGTGATGCACGAAACGGCGCCCCTTCGGGGGCGCCGTTTCGCTGTGGTGCCGGTGGTGGGAGTCGAACCCACACGCCCTTTCGGGCAACCGAGTTTGAGTCGGTCGCGTCTGCCATTCCGCCACACCGGCGCGCGCCTCAACGACGATACCGCAGGATGCGGGTGCGCCCTGGCCTAGGATGGACGAGTGACTGAGCAGGAACCCTCCACGGCCCCCCCGGCAGCCCCCGCCCCTCGACGCGTCGTCGTCGCGGAGGATGAGTCGCTGATCCGCCTCGACATCGTCGAGATCCTGCGCGACAGCGGCTTCGACGTGGTCGGCGAGGCGGGTGACGGTGAGACAGCCGTTCAGCTGGCCACCGAGCTTCGCCCGGACCTCGTCATCATGGACGTGAAGATGCCGATCCTCGACGGCATCAGTGCTGCCGAGAAGCTCAGCAAGAACCACGTCGCCCCCGTCGTCCTCCTCACCGCTTTCAGCCAGAAGGAGCTCGTCGAGCGAGCGAGCGAGGCCGGCGCGCTGGCCTACGTGGTCAAGCCCTTCACCCCGAACGACCTGCTGCCGGCGATCGAGATCGCCCTGGCACGGTACGAGCAGATCATCACGCTCGAGGCAGAGGTCGCCGACATGGTCGAGCGCTTCGAGACCCGCAAGCTCGTCGACCGGGCCAAGGGCCTGCTCAACGAGAAGATGGGCCTGTCCGAGCCCGAGGCCTTCCGCTGGATCCAGAAGGCCTCGATGGACCGTCGCCTCACGATGCAGGACGTCGCCAAGGCGATCATCGAGCAGCTGGCCCCCAAGAAGGCCTGACTCTGCCGTCATGATCGACGAGCTCGATCTTCCCGTCGCCCTCTCGTCGCGAGGGGGACCGATGCGGCTGCGCGGTGCGACCCAGGGCGACCTCGATGCGATCATGGCGCTGCTGTCGGACGACCCCGTCAGTGCCGGCCGGGGCGATGTGGCGGCCGCAGACGACCGGGGCCTCTACCTCCGAGGTCTGTTGCGCATCCTGGACTCGGAGAGCAACGACGTGCTGGTCGTGGAGAGCGACGACGGCGTGGTCGCGACCATGCAGCTGACGGTGATCCCCGGGATGGCGCGTCGCGGCAGCACGAGACTCCTCGTCGAGGCCGTCCGGGTCGCCAGCGCGGAGCGATCGGCAGGGATCGGCGCGGCGATGATGACGTGGGTCGCGGATGTCGCGGCTCCCGCCGTCGGAGCCTCCATCGTTCAGCTGACGTCGGATGCCGCGCGCACCGACGCCCACCGGTTCTACACGCGGCTGGGGTTCGTCGACTCGCACGTCGGCTTCAAGCTCCCCGTCGCGCGCTGAGCGAGGATCAGGATGCCGGCAGGTCCCGCACCATGTTGGTGATGCGGACCGTCGAACAGCGCCGACCCTGATCGTCGGTCACAACGATCTCGTGGACGGTGAGACTCCTGCCCAGGTGCAGGGGAGTGCAGACGCCTGTCACCCAGCCCTCGGTTGCCGAACGGGTGTGGGTCGCGTTGATGTCGATGCCCACGGCCAGGCGGTCGGGTCCCGCGTGCAGATTGGCGTGCATCGAGCCGAGCGATTCGCCGAGGACCACGTAGGCGCCGCCGTGGAGGAGTCCCACCGGCTGCGTGTTGCCGGCCACCGGCATCCGCGCCACGGCACGTTCGAGGCTGAACTCGACGAACTCGATGCCCATCTTCTCGGCCAGCGCTCCCATGCCGCGACTGGTCATCCACTCGAGCGGGTCGGACGGGGCAGGGGTGGGCTCAGACATGGCGGTTCACCTTGCGGTCGGGCGGTGCCGGCCCGGCATCCGCGGGAAGTCGATGTCGCGGGCCCGAACTAGGCTGGTCGGGTGAGCGACTCCGGAAAGCCTACTCTGCTCGTCGTCGACGGCCACTCGCTGGCCTACCGGGCGTTCTACGCCCTGCCGGTCGACAACTTCTCGACGAAGGACGGTCAGCACACCAACGGCATCTACGGCTTCCTGTCGATGTTCGTGAACCTCGTCAAGGCCGAGAAGCCGACGCATCTGGCCGTCGCTTTCGACACATCGCGGCAGTCGTTCCGCACCAGGGTCTACGAGGAGTACAAGGCGAACCGCTCCGAGTCGCCGGCCGAGTTCAAGGGTCAGATCCCGCTCCTGCAGGACTGCCTCGCGGCCATGGGTGTGCCGGTGCTGACGAAGGAGGACTTCGAGGCCGACGACATCCTCGCGACCCTCGCGACGCAGGGCGTTGAGAGCGGGTACGACGTGCTCGTGTGTTCCGGCGACCGTGACACGATCCAACTCGTGACCGAGAACGTCACGCTCCTCTATCCGAGCGTCCAGGGTGTGTCGCAGCTCAAGCGGTACACCCCCGACGCGGTGGTCGAGAAGTACGGCCTCCCGCCCGAGAACTACCCCGACATCGCGGCACTCGTGGGTGAGACGAGTGACAACCTGCCCGGTGTCCCGAAGGTGGGGGAGAAGACCGCGGTCAAGTGGATCACCCAGTTCGGGACCCTCGACGCCCTCCTCGAGCGCGCCGACGAGATCAAGGGAGTCGTGGGGGGCAATCTCCGCGAGCACCTCGACGACGTCCGCCGCAATCGCCAGCTCAACCGGCTGCTCCGCGACGTCGAGCTCGAGTACGCGCCGGAGGACCTCGTCATCCGCCCGCTCGACACCCAGGCGGTCCGCGACATCTTCGCGCGCCTGGAGTTCCGCACTCTTCTCCCGCGCGTGTTCGAGGCGTTCGATGCGACCGATGAGCCGCCCGCTCCCGAGGTGTCGGCGCCCGAACCGCAGCAGACGGATGCCGCGACCCTGGCCGCCTGGCTGACGCAGCAGACCGGCGAACTGGCACTGACGGTGACCGTCGCCGGCGGTCTCCCGACGCGTCTGGGCGTCGCGACGTCGGACACCGTCCACGAGGTCGACTGGGACGAGAGCGCCCGGGCGGCGCTCGCCCCGTGGCTCGAGAGCGACGCCGCGAAGATCATGACCGACGCGAAGCCGCAGGTGAAGGCCCTCCGCCGCGCCGGGGTGCGGCTGAGCGGTCTGACGTTCGACGTCCTCCTGGCGGGCTGGCTGCTCCGTCCGAGCCTGCCCGACAAGACCCTCGCCGACCTCGTCGACCGCTACCTCGACGAGAAGCTGCCCGAAGCCGACCCGTCTCAGCTGGTCCCCGAGACCGAGGGCGCGACGCCGGGGCAGCTCGCGTGGTTCGCCCTGCGCGTGGCCGAGGCCGAGCGGGCGGAGCTCCCGGCATCCGTCGGCGCCGTCCTGACCGACATCGAGCTCCCGTCCCTCGACGCCCTCGCCGACATGGAGCTCGCAGGGGTTTCGGTCTCGCGCGACAAACTCACGGGATTCTCCGGTGAGCTCGCCTCCCGCGCCGACGCGATCGCGCAGGAGGCGTACGGCATCATCGGGCGCGAGGTGAACCTCGGTTCGCCGAAGCAGCTGCAGGAGGTGCTGTTCGACCAGCTCGAGCTGCCGAAGACCCGCAAGACCAAGACAGGCTACTCGACGGATGCCGCCGTCCTCGCGGACCTGCAGGAATCCCACCCGCACCCGTTCCTGGGACTCCTCCTCCAGCACCGTGAGGCGACGAAGCTCCGTCAGATCATCGAGTCGCTGACCGTCGGCATCGCCGACGACGGCCGCATCCACACGACCTACGTGCAGACCGGCAGCCAGACGGGTCGCCTCTCGAGCACCGACCCGAACCTCCAGAACATCCCGATCCGCAACGAGGAGTCGCGCCGGATCCGTGCGGCCTTCGAGGTCGGTGACGGCTACGAGACGCTGCTGACGGCGGACTACTCGCAGATCGAGATGCGCATCATGGCGCACCTGTCCGGGGATCCGGGACTCATCGAGGCCTTCAACTCGGGCGAGGATCTGCACCGCTTCGTCGGCGCGCGCGTGTTCGGGGTGGAGCCGGCCGAGGTGACGGCGCCGATGCGCACGAAGGTGAAGGCGATGTCGTACGGCCTCGTCTACGGCCTGAGCGCGTTCGGGCTGTCGAAACAGCTTCGGATCGAGCAGTCCGAGGCGAAGCAGCTCATGCTCGAGTACTTCGCCCGCTTCGGCGCGGTGCGCGACTACCTGCGCTCGTCGGTCGAGCAGGCGCGGATCGACGGGTACACCGAGACCATCTTCGGGCGCCGCCGCCCGTTCCCCGACCTGACGAGCCCGAACCGCGTGCTCCGTGAGAACGCCGAGCGCGCCGCCCTCAACGCCCCCATTCAGGGGAGCGCCGCCGACATCATGAAGATCGCCCTCGTCGAGATCCACAGCGACCTCCGCGAGAAGGATCTGGCGTCGCGCGTGCTCCTGCAGATCCACGACGAACTCGTCGTCGAGGTGGCGACGGGTGAATGGGACGCGGTCGAGGAGATCGTCCGCACCCGCATGGGCGATGCTGCGGAGCTCTCCGTCCCGCTCGACGTGCAGATCGGCCGCGGCGCCGACTGGGACGAGGCGGCTCACTGACGTCCGGCCGTGCGACGCTCTACGCTCGAGGGATGACCGACGCACAACGCACGCCCACTCCGATCGACACGATCGCGGACCGCTGGGTGGACACGCTGGCGGAGCTCTCACCGAGCCTCGCGACCTACATCGGACGCACCGAGCACAACGGCCGTCTCGACGACTTCTCCCCGGAGGGGCACGACCGCCTCGCCGCTGCCGCAGGCGAGACCCTGCGCGCTCTCCAGGCCGCGGACGCGGTCGACGACGTCGACGAGGTCACGAAGATGGACCTGTCCGCTGAACTCGGCCTGCAGCTCGACCTGCACGCCGCGAAGTCGCACCTCCGCGACATCAACGTGATCGCTTCGCCCTCGCAGGACATCCGCGCGGCATTCGATCTCATGCCGACGGACACCGTCGACGACTGGTCGGTCGTGGCGACGCGCCTCTCGGCGATCCCGACGGCGCTGGC
>Ga0207841_1000246_pt1 | contig 22122 bp, 22 predicted proteins | sample HigsolmetaGSP18D_FD_184846 | JGI IMG/M metagenome (GOLD analysis project Ga0207841, IMG submission 184846) | High solid enriched microbial communities from the Joint BioEnergy Institute, USA - SP1-8-D (SPAdes) | ecosystem: Engineered > Bioreactor > SSF (Solid state fermentation) > Aerobic >... | reverse complement strand
CCCCCCCCCAACCACCACCACCACCACCACCACTTGCCCCTTCTTAAGGTTTCTCCCCATTATCGTTGGAAATCACCTATCACCTTAGGTACAGTACAGTAGCTGACTGTATATCTATCTGCAAGTCTCCCCGGCATCCCGCCCACCAACAAACCCCTCCGCATCCCCTTCACCTCCGTCGTCAACATCCGCGGCGACAGACTCTACCACGAGCACATCTCGTGGGACCAGGCGACCGTGCTGCGCCAGCTGGGCCTGTTGCCCGAGTACCTGCCTTTTCCCTATGCGCTGCCCGGCGGGAAGCTTCCTGCGCCGGGGAAGCGGTTCGAGTATCGCGTCCCGGCGGCGGGAGCGGAGACGGCGATGAAACTTAAGGACGAGAAGGCGGTGCCGTCGAATGAGGTGTTGGGGTTTGGGGTTGGGGGTGCGATTAGAGAGGTGGATGATACTTAGTCAGGCTTTTTGTTTTTCTTGCATTGTGTTATCTTTGCAAGTGCTCTCTATCTGAGTAATAAATACCTTTGAAGGAATGATGAATCGAAATTATTTAGAATTATGTTCTTTTCTATTTAAGCTTTTGCTTTAAAGGTATTATTCGCAAAGACGGACAGGGAGAAAAGCTTGACCGGACGCAGAAGAAACAAAGAAAAAGATGAAAAGGATGTAGAGCAACCTGTGATTAATGTAAGAAAGACTTCATCCTATATACAGTGTACGAGGGTGACCCACCTCCTATGGAGGGTGCGATTTACTCGATCGTATTATTGAAGTTGAGCAATATTCGGTGCTATATACACACAAAATCGAACAAAACGGACAGATAGACAGTGGATGACAGTCCAAAAAAGCAAAGAGTATCCACCCGAGTCAACTTTAACCTATACTTAGAAATCATCTTCAAGCATACCGGATCCTGAAATCCACAGTCTGCACACGCTCCCAGTCGTCCGGGTTCTCGGGGTCGCCGAAGATCTTCAGCGCGCTCACCAGGAACCGGTACCTCCTCGGCGGCACGTATCGCCTGTTGCTCAGCTGGCCGTCCCAGCTCGTGGACCAGGACCCCCGTGCCTGCCAGTAGCGGGGGTAGTCGACGATGGATCCGAGGATCTCCTTTCTGCGGCCCGCTGCGGACTGCACGTCGACGCGGATGATGCGCGTCCCCATGGAGAGTCCGAGCATGATCACCGGCACGGTGATGTTCCTGTTGGACATAGTGGGCCCGGCGAGATGCTGTTTGGGAAGGGTGAACACGCGCCCGAGGCTCACGGGTTCGAGAGAGGGATCTGTGCTCAGTGAGAGGTAGACGCCGGTGTTGTAGGTGTCGAGCAATTTTGCCTCCCGTAGGGCGGAGGCGACGCCTAGGTAGGGCAGGGACGGAGATTCGCCGTTGGTTCCGTTCAACGCGATGTATCCGCTGTAGACCGGGATGCGCTTGGTGGTCAGACCCGACGGCAGGACGGGGAAGACTTCAATGGTGACCGACTATCCCGCCGGGACGGTGGTGGTATTTGAGCTGAACTTCAGTGCAGCAGCTTGAATGATCATTTCGGGAGTATCGCCTGTCTCAAAGGTCGAGGGGGTCGTGCTGCCATCTGCAGGCAGGGTGTAGACCGTCGGGCCAGGAAGATGGGTGATGTGGTATGTGACGGCCTTGGAGCCAGTGTTCTTGACGCTGAAATTCGTGGATTTGACCAGGTGCTCCGTGTTGTTGAAGGAAATGCCCGAGACGCTCAGAATGGTCTGTGTGTGCGCTGCATTATATACAATGATCAGTCCTCCTCCCTGCTGTGCAACCGGCGCAAAGAACGGAAAAGCTGTTTTCCCATCTTGGAATACATTGGCTTTTGCGTTGGCAGAAAGCAGGTTGGTGATAGTTGCTGGGTCAAGCTTCCCACGGGCCTGCAGCAAAAGTGCAATGGATCCAGCGACATAGGGGCATACCATTGAAGTGCCGGACAGCACGGCATGACCACCGAGGTCGAGGGGATAGGTCGACAAGATCATCCCACCAGGAGCAGTAACTTGCGGTTTAACGTGGACCTCGTAGGTGGGACCCCAGCTGCTGTACGTGCTCACAAAACCGCCCGAGTCGGTGTTGCGCTGTTCTTCAAGAATTTGGGTCCAAGATGTGAAGGTCGACGCTGAAGCCTGACGCAAGGAGCTTGATCCATTCCTCTCCTTGTTCCTTCAGAACTATCCCAATCCCTTCGATCCCTGAGACATCGACCACAATCTCACCCGTTCCCGCAACGTCGTTGTAAGTCAAGACGTACTTCGCGCCGTGTGCAGCCGCATTCTGTGCTTTCTCGAGAAAAGTACAGGTTCCCCTTCGGATCAAGACAATTTTGTCTGAAAGATCTGGAGTGGCCGGCGGGAGGGGCTCACAGCCGTTCAGCTGCGGCTGACGTGTTATAACTCACGGCATAGAGGGGATAGGTGCCGTTGGGAAAGTCTGACGGCCAGCCAGGTATCCTGCCAAATAGGACCCGGCTAGAGTTTCTGGATGAGTGTGCCAGGAAAAAGAAACAACGGAATGAGGATATTATCAACCGAGCCAACATCAGTGACACCGATACCCTCTGCAGCGCTTGAAGCGCTGAACAGTCCGTAAGAACCGTCTTTTCCGGCTGCAACAGTGCATGGGACGCCCTTCTCGACAATTCTCTGCACTGCGACGGACCAGGGTTCTGCAAGGTATATAAGCGTGACATTCAAGACTGAATAGAGGCATGTACGCAGCTATACGAACCTTCACTCCAGCCATTGAGACTACCGATGGAGGATGTAATGATATCTGCACCAGCTTCGTATGCCATTATGCACGCCTTGATCAAGATATCGTCAGTGGTGTGGCCCTGGCAGCCAATCACCCGATACATGCCCAAGGTGACGTTGGGAGCCACCCCGGTGAAGTTGAACTCATTCATTTCTGCTGCATGATGTCAGCCGCGTGGGTTCCATGTCCGTAGCAGTTGTCGTACGGATCGGAGTCTGGCACTGGTTTATTGTAGCCATTGAAGTCATCACCGACCAGATCGTAGCCAAAATAAATCTTGAATCCCTTTCCGAAACAGCCTCCTAATGCAGGGTGCTTGTAGTCGACTCCCGTATCGATGATGGCGATTTTGGTATTATCCCCATAGTACCCTTCTGCGCGGAGTTTATCAACACCGCCCATCACATGAGGTGAGCAGCTGTCCTGAAAATCATTGCGCTTCTGTATCGTCACTCCGCCCCCAGAGGGAATACTATCAACACTTGCAGTCGAAACAAGCTCATCGATCGAGTGCAAGCGCACAGGCGAGATTCCCTTCACCGAGTCAAGGGCGGCGATTTTCTCCAATGTAAGCTTCTCGTCCTCCAGATCTTCGAGCATGAACGAGGCTCTCTTGAAAAGGGAATGTGACAAGTTGAGACGCGGTTTGACGTTGATATTAATGCCGAGAAGATCCCCGAGGTGTCGAGAGACTGTTACGTAGTCTACACGCCTTACTCAGTTTGAATAAAGATTGATATGTTATCATACAGGCTCGTTGTCGGTATCAGCAAGCTCAACAATGTACGAGCCCGGCAGAGTGGGCGGCACCTTGATCTCTGCAGCAGAGATTAGAGGGGGAAAAATGGCACCCGAGATCAGTAACGCTGGGAGCATCGCTCCCCTGAAAGGAGCGAACATCCTCGGGACACCACGACTCCAATTCCAAATAGCGACATCGAGTGGGTTTAAGCAAATAATGAAGGAATGAACGAGAAAATGACTTCGAACGAGCGGTATTCGAAGTCAGTCAGAAGCAAATACAAAAACAGTGAGCGTCGAAGGAATATTTCGACATGGCGAACGGGGATATCCTGGTATTATTATGGACGATGGAGAGGCCAAAAATCTCTATGCACCTGATAGTTCTTAGGGCAGAGCGTCAGGAAAAGGCAGCGGGAGCGTTCTCCGTCCAGCCCCCGCCACATGAGGCCAAAAATAAGCACAAAGAAAGCGTGCAATAAGCAGTAATCACTGATATCAGGATTCGTCTCCATTGTCAATTAGTGCCCGTTCAACGGAGCGTCCTTTGCAACTTGCCGTTCATGGCAAGGAGATTTCTCCTCCGCCACAGCACTAGCAGATCGCTGTCACTCTCAGGGCGTTCCAGGGCGGAACACTTCGATCTGCGCTGCCAAGAGATTCGTCGCTGGTGAGGGGCGTCATTCTGAGAAGCTGGAGAGAGAATGGGACGTGGCCAAATTGTGAAGTGAGCAGGACTCATATCCGTCATGAACGTTATGAAGAGAGCAATTATTCTGCGAATCTACAGGCATACGCCTGGAGGTAAGCCGTAGAGCATGACCCATGTGGATGCCTGAGGAGACGGAGGTCTGCATCTGGAGTTTCCTGCAGACAGCTTGTTCTCGCACCCGTCGATCACCAGCTCTGCAGCATTTCACCGGAGAGAAGCGATCGCGAAGAAAAGAAACGATAAGTGATGATAACATTGAGAAGTGAAGATGTTCGCTTAGTGTCTCAGGCAACTGTGGGAGTGGCTTGTGCTTCAGCCTTCGGGCCACAGTCATTCCGGGATATGCTCAGTCTCTATCTCAACCAATATCCTCTATCCAAGTATCAAAATGGCATCTATCTAGCACCTAGATGTCTCTACGACTCGCATTCAGCGGACTCTCTTTGGGGGTTACCGCGCTTATCCCTGCACTCCTAACTCGTGGTGCTTCAGCAGCTGAAGTTCGCTACTCCGTATTCAGCTTCTAATTCTTAGCTCAACAGCCACAAAATACGCTGACCAAATGAACACCCGTGGACAACTGCGGGTGTTTGTTATCAACAAACAATACCGCTCGACTACGAAAAAGAGGCCAACGCCGTTGATTTCAGAGACAACTGGTATTTTGGTGTCCAACATTCGTTTTGAATTTGCAGATCTGCCCGAAGACGGTTGCGGCCTCTGCCTAACCAGATGCAGGAGAAATTCATCTCTGAAAAAAGGGAGGGCAGATCTTCTCTACTGCAAGAGTTATCACTAAGGAGTGGAGTTAACAAAGGAGGCACAGTACGGAGTAAGGCTCTAATGCAAGATTACTACTAACCGTTGTTTATTGTTTGGTGGGTGGAAAACTGTGATTTATGCTAATACTACAAGGTATATGTGGATACTATTTACATGTACTGCATGGGATACTTATGAGCACGTCTGCCAATAGTGCTTGTAGCGTTATTTTCAGTTAATTCCGCTGGCTGATATGTACATGTACATACAGAACAAGTATCGTACTGCCATTGTGAAACTGCGTACCTAGATGCCAGACGTGTGACTAGCCATTATAATATTCCCCTTTCTGCCACCACCGGCATCGCGCATGGGCGGTTGGATCCAAGATCGCAGAGATCTCTGAAAGCCCCAGGTTTAACAGGCCATTCTGCTCACCGTATTCCTCAAACGCGGGACCCAAAGACGACTTCGGGACGCCCGTCTCCACGAAACTGGTGATGTAGTCCTGCATCGCGAGCACAACTGTCACGTTCGCAACGCTGGCGTCCTGCCCGTTGAAGAACGTGTACGCCTCGTCCTGTCCGTGTAGCGCGGGTGGGACGCTAAACAGGTACCCGTACGTCTTGTTGTGGAAGGCCCAGTTCAGATAATCCGCGTTGCACACGAAAACCAGGTCGGAGATGCCCAGGGAGACGCGCTGCACCGGGCTGGTGTAGCCGTAGGAGCCGTTGTAGATTGGGGGGGGGGGGGGGTAGAGGACCTTCGTGATGTATTCAGACACTTCTGGTCGGATCTCCGGAAAGACTTGTTTGATGAACGAAGAGTAGCCGGTCTCGCTGAGCGCGGTGGGGGAGGTGAAGACAAGGCCCTTGTTGGTGTTATGGCCAACCATCACCTTCACGCTGTGATCGAACTCTCCTTTCAGCATGAGGTGTGATGGGAGATCAGGAAGAAAGTCCCCATCAACGACTGGGCCGTACGTGAAGGTGCCGTAGCCTGATTTTACCGCGACTTGATCGCACCGCGTTCAATTGCTGCAGATCCTACGTCGGCAGACATGAGCTGCTTGTGGGCGATGCACAGGTCTCTAATACAATCGAGACCCAAAAATAAATAGGATATGTGACTAGTAGACGGTTGTTGCCAGAAAACTTTTGATTAGCTTATGATAAGTACATGTAGGGCCTGTTAATCTGTAATTTGTTAAATATAAATAACATTACTATGGCTTCCAGACCTGGATGATAAAATCTGTCAAGTCATTTAGCAGAACATCCGGCTGTTCCAAGGCAGCAAAATGGCCCCCTTTATCATGCTGCCTGTAGAAGACGAGGTTTCCTGTCGTTGCAGCCCAGCTTCGAGGGATGGGAGCCAGCTCTTTTGGGAACCAGGAATAGCCAAACGGCTTGGTGATATACCATTTTGGATTCTCGTGCGCGCTGACTGCCCCAGGTGTAAAAAGCTGCGAATTTACGTGTTATCAGTTGGATGACAATGGTTAGTTTGCGTCGGAAAATAAAGAACTTACCTGGCGGTAGGGATACAGGGACGTTGAAATCGTGTTCGTCAGCCAGTACAACGTGACGGATTCCAATATCGTCTCCAATGGAAGTTCTTCGTCCGTCCAATCGAGAAACTTCTCTCCGACCCAGGCGAGAAGGGCAAGCGGAGACGAGGAGAGCACGAGGCCGGTCGTCGACGGCTTGGTCGCTTGCTGCAGTGCATAACTGGAATTCATTTTCTTAAAGGCTGTAGTACGCTCGAGGCCAATCCTCTCCGGCTCGCTCATGGTGCCAATCAGATTTTGTGGCTCTTGCATGATGCAGAAGTTTACTGCGGGTGGTTAGCCTTGTCAATTTGAACATAAAGTGGGGGAAGAACGCATACCGTGTACAGCCTTGCAGTTTTCATGCTCTACGGCAAGGATTCGAGCAACTTTGGATCCGATATCACCTCTGAGTGATAAATCAGTCAATCAGTTAGATGTTGTGGCGGGAATCCAAATCTTGAATGAGATGACCGCTGTTTTAACTAGCCATGTCTTATCGGATAGTACATACCCTTGTGCAACATAGCCGGTGCCAAATCCCAACGAGACCATCAGTCGGTTGAGAATACGCGCTACGTCCTCCAGGCGGAAATCGGAATCGAGCGGGGGCTGCGATGAGAAACCGTAGCCCGGGAGAGAAGGGACGACAACGTGATATGGCAGAGACTCGGGAAGATATGTGTCTCTCAGCCGACCCATGATGGGAAGAAACTCGAGGAAGCTTCCTATACATTGATTGACTAATTAGGCAACATATCCTCCTCTGTCCAGTATATATACCATGCGTACCAGGCCAGCCGTGAAGCAATAGCACCGGGACAGCGTCATCTCTCTTAGAAAACAGTGCTGCGAAATGGATCGAGTATTCCTTCCCATCATCGTCGATGATAAGAGCTTTAAACTGTGGGAAGGTGTTCATGTGCTTCTCACAGGCGCGCCTGTCAAGATCCCCTTATTAGATTTACTGAACGCATATTATGATGCATCCAAACAGAAGAAAGATGGATAATATGCGGAGAACATACCAATCAAACTTGTTCCGCCAAAATACCCCGGCCTGTTCGAGCCATTCCCTAGTAACTCCATATTTTCTATCCTGCTGCATTTCTTCGTACGTTACCGGCGGGAGCCTGGAATGCGCTATAGCGGCTCTCAATTCCTGGACTGCCTCTTCCGTAACGGTAACTGTGAACGGGGTGACCTTTGTCAGGGTCGCACCTCGCGGGGGGCTTGCGTATTTGGCAGCCATGGTATCGTTCTAGATCGACCTGAATGTTGATATAAGAAAAGACGAGATGGAGACGATTGCCTGAGTCTGTCAAAGTAAAGAAAGATGATGGAGGCAAAAGCTTCAAACCGAGAATACCCAGACAAACAGAATGGAAGGTTGAAAGAAGACTATGATGTCTTTGCCCATTTTAGGTTAATATGAGCTTAAACTCTCGTCTTAAAGAGGATACATCCTTTGGGGCAATTGCCATCGAGCCACGGCATGGAGTTGATTTTGAGTTCGTGATTGTAGGCAGATCGGACATATTACTTGTCTATGAATTAGTGGATTTGAACATTTGCGTACCTTTTGAGATGTTGAAAAGCCATGCCTAACTCTAGTGAAGTCTACGTCATATACAAATGTGGCTTTACAAACACGGAACACCGAATACGGAATCACCTGGTGCTTCTGACTGATTTTCCAGTATTATTGTTCATTTTACTCCATAATTATTACTAAGTAGAAGAGATCCATCTGCAACCGGTGTAATAGATTATTGGGAATCAGATAGCAGATGCACAGGATTATTGATCTCTATGAGTACTACATTTGTGCCATGAAAGCCTCGTTTTTATGCTGTTTGTTTAACTGGAGTCTATTCCCTTTTAATAGAACAGATAATCGAGCTACAAATATTGTTCTGTCCATTTGAATCTTCAGGGCTAGATTATTGGCACCAACCAGTTCTGAGGCCAATAACTGTACGTATCCCGGTTGTATCCGACTACATACGTCACTTGAGCGTCTCATATCCGACCATACTGCGCCACCATATCTGTATACTTGCACAGAGATCGCCGTCCCTCAGTCCGGTTATACAAATAATCGTGATGATGGGTATAATCTGACTAGATACCACTAGGTAGGTACCTAATTTATATAGGTACAGATACTGCGTACCTAAATGGTTACAGGCTGTTCGATGACGTCATTGGACAGCAACCGGGATGCCACAATGAGATAGCAGCGGGGAGACTTTTTTCTGAACCCTTATGCTAACAGTTGCAACAACATGCAAGATATATGCCTCAATGCATGGTGGGAATTCGCCGCTAATTTCTGACTGTCAGAGTTTCAATAATATCAGACAGCTTGTCTTCGAATAGGGCTCAGGAATATTGACAGGAAGAAAAACCATGGAACCACACTACGAACAACACAGACACGCGGCTCAACCTAGACTTCACATTTATAATGCGCAATAGGGCCTTTTATCGTTTACTGCTTCAACCCAGGATACGTGCCGACGAGTACCTCAGCCTTGGCGGACTTGGGCGGCGAAAAGTGAAGCTCTCGGGCCTTGGCCAGATTACCCGAAGAGGAAACAATAGTATTATGTAATCAGATCAACATCCACGCGACCTTGGGAGGCCATGATTCATCCATCTTCAAAGACATCGCTCAACTATACCCAATACCATCTGAATAGAAAGGAAGCTCTGGCAGTTTGTTTCTACAACCCACACTATTATCTTTTCATGGAGTCTGCTGTGTTCTGTAAGAAAATTCGCACTAGAGTGCCAATACACTGTGGAGTTCTGTTCTCGCTCGATCTTTATGTGACGCGCTTGCTGGGACCTTCCTAGCCATTGTTCACTATCAGCATTGTCATTTAGGGATTACCGAGAATCTAGAGCTCATGGCAGGCAATCAGGCATCGCTGGCATATCATGAGCCAGCCATTGCGACCATTCTGAACCATTCCGGCTTTATTCTCGTCCTGAATGTGGTCAATGCCCTCCTAGATAAACTAGTGTATTGTGGCCTGATTGGCCAGCTATTTATTGGGATTCTTTGGGGAACGCCAGGCGCGAATTGGCTCGACCAGCATATGCAAGAGGTCATCCAAAAGCTAGGATATCTGGGGCTGATTGTGCTGGTCTATGAAGGTTAGCTGAGTCCGCAAATCTAACTAAAAGAGAGACGCTTTTACTGACATTGCAAAATCAAAGGAGGGCTATCCACGTCGTTCTCATCGTTGAGAGCGAACCTCGTACTGTCAGTTTTAGTGGCTCTCACCGGAATTGGAGCACCGATTGGGCTGTCTTTTGTGCTCTTGCAGCTTCTGTCGGCGACACCGCTTCAAGCGTTCGCTGCTGGAGCTTCTTTGAGCGCGACCAGTCTCGGAACTACTTTCACTATTCTCACCACTACTGAGCTCATAAAGACACGGCTGGGCGTTGTCACGACCAGTGCTGCCATGCTGGATGACGTTGTGGGCCTCGTCATGGTTCAGGTTATCTCTAACCTCGGCAGAGGTGGTGGTGCTGGAACCTCATTCAGCGCAGCGACTGTCGTCAGGCCCATATTTGTCTCCACCGGTTTTGCTCTAGGCGTGGTGCTGGTCTGCAAGTTTGTCTTAAAGCCTCTGTTGAAGATGTTCCTTTCCAGCAAGTATCCGCTCCCGGAATTGATGAAGTCGTTCCATTTTGCATTCCTAGCTCACACATGTGTCCTTGTCGGACTGGTAGCCGGCGCGACGTATGCGGGTACGTCGAGCCTCTTTGCTGCGTATCTTGCTGGGGCAATGATATCTTGGTTTGATGAGATCTCTGGCCTTTCGACTGGGGGAACACCGGAAGTCTCTACTCCTGATACCCCTGATGGCAGCGCTGAATCAAGGTCAGCAAACATTGAGCTGCATGAGCGGCCAATCAACCGACGTGAAAGATCATGTTCACCGCAAAATCGACCAGAAGACTCGGGAAGTATATCAGATTCGTCTACAGAGGGGTCACAAGAGCCGGCGCCAAACCCATCTCACCGCGAGGTCCCTACGGGTGAATTGGTTTATGAACGCTACTACAAAGAGCCTCTCAACAGATTGTTGAAGCCTCTCTTCTTCGTGAGTCTGCTAGCGTCCCTCCACTGACTTCTCTCGGCGATCATCTGCTGACGAAGCTCTTCAGGCATCGATTGGCTTTGCCATTCCCATCACGGAGATGTTTCGTGGCGAAATTGTATGGCGCGGCTTCGTCTACGCCATCCTGATGGCCTTTGGCAAACTTCTCACGGGCCTGTGGCTTGTCAGATTTTCAATGGAGCCGATATACCCCTTGCTGAAGAAGCTGAAATCTGTCCCACTTATCAAACTTGCCTTCTGTGAAGGTCTTCTAAAACCTAGGGCCAACCAGAATCACAGAACCCCGGCTGAACGTGATCAAACTAGACATGTCTCAAAGACAGCTCAGGATCAGACTGGAGGAGATAAGGCCAACCAGGAAATGGAACCCAACTCGAACTTAAAAAGGCAGGAAGGGGAAGCTTCAAATTCAACACCGTCTCAAGAAGCCCCAACTTCGACCGAACCGGTCTCCACATCCCTCTCCTTACCTCCAAAGCCCAAGTCTCTGTATCCGCCTTCGATCCTCGGACTGTCGATGGTGGCCCGAGGCGAGATCGGTTACCTGATCGCCTCCATTGCCGAGACGAACGGGATCTTCTCACAGCAGCACTCGTCAAGCGGCGGCGGCAGTTCCCAGATCTACCTCGTCGTCATCTGGGCAATCACTCTGTGCACATTTGTTGGACCAATGTCTGTTGGGACGCTTGTCAGGAGAGTGAAGAAGCTGCAGAAACAGCGTAAGAGGTCTGGAGGCCCGGATCCCTTGGGGGTCTGGGGAATCTGACGCATTTTCTCACTTTATGTGTGTTTAGGTTCATATTCATGTTCGTACTTCACGTGGGGGTGGATAGCCTGAGTTTCTAATATGATCTACGTGGATAGGTACATGCATTCAAATCCATGTCGAGTAAGGTGGATGATGTCTGGTTCCACATATCAAAGGCCAACGCCCAAGAAAGAGGATAATGCTGATCTTATCTGATCCTCATCTGATAAAAACGATCAGCGTCCAAGTCACGATGCTGCTTTGCCTCAATGCTAAAATTCCGGCCATACGGCCGTTATCCTGCTCGCCCTAGCCTGCGCGAGCATCGTGGCTTGGCGTCTAAGCCGCTGGCTTCTCGTCGCATGGTAGACTGCTCTCGAGAAAACTCGACAGGGGTGAATGGGCGGTGCTTTGATCTTGGCTTGGCTGGTTGTCGAAGCCATTAAGAGGTCCATCTCGGAACTCGGCACTTCGCAGCAGCTGTAGACGAGCGGCTGACGAGACTACAGGCGGAGGACGGATACAAAATCGCGTGAGCAATTGCTTGACGCCTTGAAGGAGTTTGCCGAATCCAGTATTACTCAGGCTTGGCAGGATCGTTAGACGTCAGCCTTGTTCTTGGCATCACCCCAACTTTTAAGATATGGAGCCCGATGTGGAGACTGACGCAGAGAGTGTCCGAGCCGAGATAAGGCCGGATCAGCTTAGAAGCCTTACTAGATGATTTTTGTTTTTTTTTTAACAGGCACTCCGACGATAAAGTTATATTGATCAACTTAGTGCAATGTTTAGCCTGCTGAACCAACCAACCATGCTGCTTTTGGCCTTTTACCATTTTATGTCTTTAACCTACAGCAATAAATGCTTGATCACCGTTAGATGGCTCTCTGCCAAGAACATTAACATGCGCGCTAAATTTAAAGAAGCTTTTCCATCAGGTGTGGATTACTATTCAAAAAAATTCACATGTTTTTTTTCTGCCCAGGTTCCTTTTTCTAATGATATCTGGCTATATATAAGCTTATTGAAAGTTGCGACTTTCACAACTATGCAGACTAGAAAAGAAGCATTTGTCGTCCGCGGAAAGGAACTATATTGCTATTTTCCCAAAGAGTACGGAGTATGCAGTGGCTCATGTACCCCTGCCTTCAGCTCCCCATGTCTTCTGCCGCGTCATCCTCACTCCACCAGATGACGATGCTCCACGGAGCAATGTTTTCAAGCTTTTTTTTAAGCTCATCAAGCATCCAGCTAATGCCCACACAACATCTGCGCCCCGCCGCCAGTCGTCATCCACCACCTTAAACGGGACATCAACAGAATCGCCAAGAATGGCGGACTCTGTACGTGTGCCAGGGCCTTGAAGGCCCTCTGGGGTTTTTATACCACCTGGTTCTCCCTTTCCATGTCATGATTTCACCCAGTCCTGGGTTCATCCGTTCCCTCCGCTCACTCAGTCTCACACTCGCTTGGCCGTACACAATGCAACTGCGCGCCGCTCTTTTGCTGCCTCTGGCGGCAGCCTCCGTGGTCTCCGCCCAGGACACCCCAACCGCAACCACCTCGGACTCGTCCACGCCCACCGTCACGCTCGACTATTGCACTGTCGTCCCCGTCGCCGGTAACGAGTCGCTGGGCTACTATAAGTACCAGAACATCCGCTTTGCCGCCGTGCCGACGGGCGACCTCCGCTGGGCCAAGCCTCAATGGCCCCCGGTCGAGACGGAGATCAACAATGGCTCCCTGGCAGATGCCGACGTCGACTGCTCCTCCAAGGAGGACTGTCTCTACATGGACATTTGGGCCCCGGCCAACAGCCAGGGCAAGAAGCTCCCCGTCATGGTTTGGACGTACGGCGGTGGATTCACCGGCGGCAGCAAATATCAAAACACCCCCGAGGGCCTCTTCAACCTGACCAAGGACTTCATCTTCGTCTCGTACAACTACAGACTCGGCATCACCGGCCTGGCCAACGGCCCGACCTTCCTGCACGAGGGCGGCACCTCCAACCTGGCGCTTTGGGACGTCCAGCATGCCTTCCAGTGGGTCAAGAAGTACATCAGCGCCTTTGGTGGTGATCCCGATCAGATTACGGCTGTCGGATTTTCCGCTGGTGGTTCTCAGGTTCTGTTCCAGTTGACGGTATGATGCTCGTTCAAGACCGTTTATTTTCGAGAGACTCTGTTTGGTTAACGTGTTCTTCCAGCGCTTTGCCGGTCATGCTGAGCAGCTCTTCAACCGCGCCTATGTCATGTCGCCCGGATTTGTCCCTGGCGCTGGCCACCACCATGCAGAGGTGAGTTCGCTTTCTCTTTGCTGCCTTGAATCCTGAAAAACGGTGAATTCTAACGTATTTGGCTGGCTTGCAGATGTTCTGGCAGAACGTCTCATCTGCTGTTGGCTGCAATGGCGGTCACTTGGACTGCATGCGCAATGTTGACTTCGACACGCTCACGAGCGCTGCCAGTGACGTTCAAACCAAATACACCTACCAGTTCCAGCCTCGCGTCGACGGCGACTTTGTGGCTGACACCTGTAAGCTTTCTTTGAAGCATCTTTTTCTGACCGCTCATTAACTGTATGTTCAAAACAGACGAAGCCCAGCTGTACCAGGGACGCTTCAACTTCAGCGGCCCCCTGGTGATCAGCCACGAGCAGCACGAGGCCAACAATCAAGCGTACTCCGGAGTTAACACCACCGAAGACGTTGCCACTTACCTGAGGATCTTCTTCCCCGCCATCACCGACGACGTTGTGCAAGAGATCCTGGAGCTCTACCCCGAGTCGGACTACTCCAGCCCCGGCCTGCGCTTCGCGGACATGAAGCAGTCGTTCGACTTGACCGCTCACAACCTGGCGGTCACCCACGCCCTCGACAATCAGACGTGGAACGCCATGGTTGCTCTGGATTCGGCCAGCCACGGCACGGATCAGAGCTACTACTGTAAGGCCTCTCCCGTCCTCTCACCTGTGATACTGGAGGCTTGGGACCCTTGGCTGATATATAATGAATGAATACAGGGTACAGCACGTACACCCTTTCCTCTTCGAGTGGTTCTACCGGCGGTTTCCCAGGCAGCTCCTCTAACTCCAGCAACTCTACTACCTCCGCTGGCCCCGGCGGCGCCGGCGGTTTTGGCGGCAGCACTTCTGTCAACGAGACAATTGCTGTACGTCACACCAACCATTAACCCTCCTTCTCTACATACATCTCCCTGACCTCTTTCTAGATCATGATGCAGAAGTACCTCCTCTCCTTCGTCCTGACCGGCGACCCCAACACCATGTGGCCCGACGACAAGATCTACTGGCCTCAGTACAACAACTCCACGGCCGGCACCCAGATCGTCTTCAACACGACCTTCTACCTGGGCGAGGACGACCTGGCCAACGCGAAGAGCCTGTACTGGAACAAGGCGCTCTGGTACTAAAGTATAGCAACTTGACGCAACGCAATTTCAATGGCTCGGACGGGTTAAGTAGGTGGGACGGTTAATGGGGTATATATATAGCCATCGCTCGCTCACTCAGACGCTGAAAAGAAGATGTTATGTGATCTTTCTTTTGGTTTTCGTATGCAGGCTCGCTCGCCGGCACTCCTTGCCTGCCTGCCTACCTACCCTTTCTTTTCCCTTTGTTCAGTCCGTATGCAGTTGTAGGGAGTTAGCTCATCTGCGCTGCATACTTACTTATTATTCCAATCCACTGATAGTTTGTCTATAATATCAGTAGTAATGTTCGGATCCATCTATGTATAAATATAAATTTGAATCATGACCATTTCTCATAAACAGATTCAACATATAAAAGTTGAATAGGTCATATTGGAGAGAAGTCATGAGCAATAATAATTTTTTTTCCTGAAATCATATGATAATGTTTTCGTAAAACCACGCAAATTGTCCCATTTGTACAGTACTTAGTATTCGAGTTAACTGTACTTCGTACAGTATATATCATATGATACCGTGACGCGCTGAGGGGAACAGCCACCTCACCTCCTGGGCGGGGCTCCATCATCCATTAGTACCTAGGTAAGGCACCGGGTTCCCTTGCATAGTAAGCGGGGGTCCTGGCCGGGGCAGGGCCCGGGGGATCGGCGCCCAACGGCCCGACTCGGGGGCCGTAGGGCTGAGAGTTCCACAGGATGCTAAGAACATTTCTGCCTCAGGCTATAAAAGCTGCCTTCCTGTTGAAGTTCCTATTTACCTTGTAGACTGCGAGATGCAATCATACAATTCGGTAGCAGTTGTCAGCTTCCGGGTCTCCGAAAGGGAATCACTAAATAATGAAGTCCATATGAAATGAACTATTTAGGTACAGTACATGTCCACTCGGTTTGGGGTTTACCAGTGGGCCCTAAGTTGTAATTGTTACCCCGACCTGACCTGACCATGCAAGAGGAGAACAAAACGAACCAAGGCAAAAGTAAAAGTCCGCCGGCCCGCCCCCGCCCTCCATCCCGGACAGATAAAAGTATTGATTGATTAAGCCAGTGGGGCTGTCGTGGACGCTTCTTCTGTTCTGTTCTGTTTGAGGCGTCGCTGAGAAATAAAGGCCAGGGTTGGAATCATAATTACAGTCCATTTCTTCATCGGCCCGAGATTGTCGTGACTCGCTGAGAGCTTTGCTCACGCAGGGAGATGGATATATAGTATTACTGTACGCCTCTTTGCGGATACCTTTTGCCGCTCGTGTTCATGTCAAGTACCTCGTACTCATACGACACTAATCGCTATCACCTGATCCATGCATACTTAAGTAGGTACTGCTGTAGTCAGCAAACAATGGATGCATTCCGACGTGAGGAGAAGATGAGGAGGAGAGGGAGGGGTAACGGAAGAAGAGTTTCCCGAGTCATGCACGCATGCATGCACACATGGACTGCGGGGTTCTTCCAGTTTACCTAGGTATACTGAGAGCGAGTCAGGACCGGATGGGGTGATATGCGTACGACGAAGATTACGCAGCAGTAAACACAGTCATGTTACCGGCTTAGGGCGGTTGGCAGAGCCGGAGCAGGTGATCATCATCATAAATAAGTGCTGACCTTGTCTGCTGGAGTGGGGAGAAGGTGGACTTTTTCTGTTTTATCATCCTATCTATCGGGACAGGGGGTCAGATTTCTCTCTCAGATACTATTCGTACCTATTTGGGTGCTTGTCTACCTTTTGAGGTATATACCGAGCAGGCTCTATCTGGATATTAATTAATAAAATGTCGACTCTGCGCCGAACTGCCATTGTGACGGGCGCAGCTCGTGGGATGTGAGTGAATTTAGGTTTCCCTTCCAATCTCTCTTTCTATCAATTCTGGGGTCTTCGAACTGCATGGCATGGCTTCAAGTGGAGTGATTGATCATTATTGTTGGTTGCGGGGTCTACCATTACAAACAGAAAGCATGCACGGTACTCTGTACTGTTACAATGCATACTTGACCCGCATACCACCAACATGCAGAGCCATGAGATCTAACAGTCAGAAAACAGCGGCAAAGCCATCGCCCTGCGCCTCATCCAAGACGGATACTCTGTCTGCATCAACGACCTCCACAGCTCATCGGCCGAAATCGACGCTCTTGTCGCGGAGATCAACAGCAGCAGTGACAAAACTTCCGACCCCCCGTCTAGACCCCGCGCTATCGGCTTTGCCGCTGATGTTAGCTCCGCCGCCGAGGTCGAAGCGATGATCAAGGAGACGGTGGCGCAGCTGGGCCCGTTGACGCTGATGGTTGCGAACGCCGGGATCCAGCAGGTCAAGCCCCTCCTGAAGGTCACGGAGGAGGACGTCGATCGGGTGTTCAACGTGAACTTCAAGGGCGTCTTCAACTGCTACACGCAGGCGGCACGGCAGATGATCGCGCAGGGAGACCCCCAGGCTGCGGCGGGCGTAGCGGTGTACAAGATTGTGGGTGCGGCATCCATCGTGGCCTTCAAGCCTTTTGCAACGCTGGGAATCTACTCGGCGAGTAAGTTCGCGGTTCGGGGCCTGACGCAAGCCATGGCAATGGAGATGGCGCGACATAAGATCACGGTCAATGCGTATGCACCAGGGATCGTGGGGACGCCTATGTGGGACCAGATCGACGAGGAGCTAGGCCAGCTGAAGGGGAGGCCGAAGGGCGAGATGATTAAGGAGTATAGTCAGAAGTTGATTTCCTTGGGGAGGACGAGTGTGCCTGAGGATGTGGCTGGGTTGGTTGGCGGGTTTCTCGCCAGTCAGGATTCGGACTACGTGACGGGTCAGACAATGGTGGTCGATGGCGGGATTATCTTCACCTAGGATAGCAGCGGACCAACGTTCTCAGAACAATACTTATGCACTAATCTAAAACATAATCAGTACTGGCTTTTATCCTCACTGAATCTGTTGGGAACTAGTTCCGCGCATTATCACACCTTGTACTAGAAGCAGGAAGATATGCTCAAGAAGAAAGAGCAGGAAATTGTGGATTTTCTGCCATAGCACGTCGACACATGGATTGTTCACCTGTTCGCTTCGATTCAGGAATCCAGTGGCTTCGTTTCAGTGCTAGTGGATGGTGATTCAATGTTGGTAAGGCAACGGGTGCCTGCCGTGGAGTAAGATAAACAGGGCGACAGGGCTAAGGATCAGACACAGTTCTCGGACTCCTTGGTTCAAAAAGGCGAGATCGGTGGTCAAGAGACCGTCCATCATTTTCATGTTTCGATGATTTGCAAGGTTCCGACAGCGAGATCAAATGCATGGCACATGGGACTTGATAGACCAACTGTCTTTATGTGATGGCCATCTGGGAAAAGGCCCTTGCTGGCTGAATATAGGCACCTACCGACATATCAAACAGCATCGAGAGACTGCTCGAGAACTGAGAGGTATCTTGGGGATCTCCAAGAGCTTTCGAATCACTTCGAGGTACCGGAGAGCGCCCGCGCAGTGCTATTCCCATGACAACTGAAAAGGGCTAGGGGGACGCCTGGACGGCCGGTAGAGAGGGTGAAGAGAGAGAGAACGACGGAGAGAAGGAGAGAAGAAGGATGGGGGCGCCCAGGTGCAGGATGCCACTGCCAGGACAGGCAGGCGCCCTCCAAGGACCCCTTCTCTGCAACTCCTCTGCGTCCTTCTTTAACCTCGTCCTCCCCTCGCGTTGCTGTTTTCTTTTTCTCAAACTCACATAATATCCACCGTCTTACATCCACACCCGTGCATCCTCTAGTTTCTATCTCTGCTCTTGGATCTCTGCCACGTGTTTGTTTCTATCTACATATCGATTGATCCTCCAGAACCATGAAGGTCGTTGTTCCTGTCTCCGTCGCCTTTTTCGCGGCCGCTGGCCTTGCCCAGCATGATCCCGTTAAGATCTCCAACTGTGCTGTAAGTGGATATTCTCCAAAGGCAGACAAGGAACCATTGCACTGACGTAGCAATCCAGAGAATGTGCCTTAACAACATGCGTGGACTTGCTGCATCCTTGGGCTGCCGAGCGGACGACGCTGCCTGCCTGTGCAATAACAAGAAGTTCAAGTTTGGCATCCACGACTGCACCGCGGAGGCTTGCCCCCGCGACGATGTGAACGCTGTTGTGGCTACTGCCTTGGCCATGTGCCCTGAAGCCAGTAGGTCCCCTTGTCTGGCCATCGTGCAGTTGTTCTAGGCCATCTGCATGTCAGCTTGTTTACTGACTATATCTGTAGTCGGCGGCCCTGGCGCTGCTTCGAAGACTTCCACCGCCGCAGCAATTAAGGAGGCTCCCAGTGCTGAGTCTTCTGCTACCGCAGGCAAGTCGGCTACTGGAACTGATGCTGATACCACCACTACTGGTGGATCTCGCACTGCTGCTGGGACGACGACTGCGCCCTTGACCGGATCTACCGTAAGTAGATACCTCTGACTTTTTTTATGCCTTATGATATCTGACAGCGCATAGGAGACTGGTGCGACGGGCGCTGCTGTGTCTACCCTTCTCACAACTGAGCCCGTTGTCTCGGTTATAACCTCTGACTCTTCTACCATCAAGACCACCGTTGGTAGCACCACTCACTCCAAAGTCGTGGGCGGCTCTCGAACATCTTCTCCCATCTCTACTCCTGCCACCCAGACCAGCGCTGCTACAACCGCCCAGGTGGCCGCCACCACGACCTCATCCACTCGGTCTGCCTTTGTTGGTGCCAAGACAGGCACTTCGAGCACACGTAGCCGTACCGCCTCGTCTACTGGTGCTGCCCATCCCATGGCTACCGTCGCCAGCGGAGCAGCTGGTGCTCTTGGTTTGGCAGCTCTCCTTGTCCTGTGAAGGATGGCATAGTGTCTCTGGGGGTGTCGGACACGGGCGAGAGTTTCCAAAAGCATCCGTTAGGTGATATGTAATGTGTTGACGGGGATACAGTAATATTCTTTAATGACCCATTTCTCTGTTTTGTTTTTGCTTTTTTTGATATTCCGTGGGATTGGGACGGTGCGTTCCTTGATGGACGGTTACGGGTGTATACGATACGCGATAGGCGATCTTTGTACGTAGTATGATAATTGGTCACTCTCGTTGAGCCACTCCGGTAATTAATAATATTCAATACAGTTCGAAGAGATTTGGATATCCGTTTTATCGGACATTTCTTGTTCCTTATTTCTGCAGAGATGGGCTGGAAATTTTTACTTACGTCGTACATGACACGGTAGAGGCATGCCGATGGGGCCGCTGCTCTGTGTGCTTTCGAGCCATCCCATCATGCTATGCTGTGGCCGCACTCCGTTATCGAACCTGCATACACAAAGGGTCGAGTGTAGCGGAAACAGTTGCTAATTACCTTCATCACGTGTTCGCAGTTTTCAGGTACCTGATCTTCTGACCGCCGGTGTCGCGGGACGGATAATACGGAGTACTGAGTACTCTGTAGAGGCAGTTAATCTGAAGTCTTGAGCCTGTGAAATTGTCATAATGTTATCAAAGTCCCGAGGGGCCGTGGTGGTTTATGATCAAATAAATAACATTGTCTGTATGTAGGTAAGAACAGTGCCCAGTTAGTCATTTGTGGAATGCGGGGTTAGAAGGTTAGATAGGCTGTTATGTATTTCTGCAAAAGTGGAAAGGATTCTAGGGCTGTACACCTGTTCTGTTTGCCATTTGTGGATGAGAGTAGAAAAGAAGTTTGCATTGTGTATTGTATACAGTAATTGAAGCCGAGTCCGAGTCCATGAAATTTTGCAAATATACCAGATATTTAGATACTGTTCTAGAAATCTGAGAAAGACTCGCACAGCTGCTGTGCAGCTCAGCCTGTGCTTCAAAAGCAGATTGCACAAGTGGGAGGTGGAATTCAAAAGACACCACATCATGTGCTATTCTAGTGTGAATGCTTATAAGGACTTTTGCATGGGACTCAAGTCTTGGTGAGGATCTTATTGCAACACAGTCAATGCAATTCTTACAGCTCTGAGACAATCCACTGGCAATGCTTTCCATCGGTAAAGAGTCATCATTGAAATGCAATATTTAGGACTAGACTCATTGTGTAATTCATACAGGAACTACCATGGAAGATAACAAAATCAAGAAAGCGCACGAGAAGAGTGAGACATTGAAAATCATTGAAAATCAATGATCTTTTGCAACAAAGTTGCCTCATCCTGAGTCATCCAGCTTCAAGACATAGCAAGAAAAGTTGATGCTTTGGAAGACAAAAACTGAAGCTTGGCTGTTGAAAACACAACCTTACAGAGAGAGATTGAGAAACTTGGCTGGAAAATCAGTTCAGATGGGAAAAAGAGGAGGACTTGACTAGAGAGAAAAACTTCATGTCTGTTGTAGCTGCTTCAAATTATTTTGTCTCCTCAATTTGCTGGTTGTTCCTTGCTTCTTTCCTCCCTAGTGCAAGAAGTTTGTATGTTGCCGCTCATAACAAATCGCATGGAGCTTCATTGATGTTGCTTTCTGGGTGTGCGGGATGGATTTTTCGGGTGTGGTCAATTAGCAAGCAACTGGTAAGAGTCATACCTTCAACAAGTATACTCGCTGAGCTGGAATCAGGATGGTCCATACAACTACTGGAAAGAGGCTTCTAGGTCTTTTTATTGAATGTTCATTGTTTAGGGTAATGCGGTGGCCTGGGTAGTATGCTCTGTCTGAGTTGCAACAAGCTGGACTTGATAAAATAGCAACAAGCATTCCATTTCTTATTATGACTTTTGCAACTAGCTAAGGGTGACAACACAAAGCTCCTTCATGCTAAGGAACATGGTAGTTGGCTGCTGAAAATCAACTCAGGTATTTGCATGAGGTGGGAACAAGAGGGCATCTATATACATCACTGAATCCAATAGTCTCCCCACAAAATAAACATCTTGAGTTTCAGTACAACTACACAACCTTCTCTGTTGAGCAAGACATCAAATCAGAGTATCATTAGAGGAAACTGAGACAGCCTGACTGCACTGTGCTTGTAGACAAAACATTTGGAGACAAAAATAAGAGAAAAGAAAGAAAGAGCAGAAGAGCAAGAAAAGACCAAAAAAGTAAATATAATAAAGACTTATGCATTATTACATCAAGTAAAACCATCAGATGCTTCATTTATGAGATTGAAGATTGGAGCTGTTATAGCCGGAGTTGGCATAAAGGAGGGGTATGTCATGCAGGGAGCACGTGACAATGGATCAAAACCCCCCCATCCTGATCCAACGAAGCCTTATGATCCAACGAAGCTCCATGATCCAAACACC
>Ga0207841_1000242_pt1 | contig 22987 bp, 25 predicted proteins | sample HigsolmetaGSP18D_FD_184846 | JGI IMG/M metagenome (GOLD analysis project Ga0207841, IMG submission 184846) | High solid enriched microbial communities from the Joint BioEnergy Institute, USA - SP1-8-D (SPAdes) | ecosystem: Engineered > Bioreactor > SSF (Solid state fermentation) > Aerobic >... | reverse complement strand
ACCGAGCATGGCTCGGCGCTACCGGAGTGGCGCGGCGCTACGCCGGGCGGTCGCCGCCCCTGTCCACGCAGCCCCAGTTGAGAATGCGGGTGCCGGTGGGCAACAGGCGGCGGAACAGCTCCACGCGGTTGCGCTTCGGGTTCACCACCACGGGCGCCTTGGCCGCCAGCAGCAGCGGCAGGTCGGCGGTGCTGTCGGAGTAGGCAATGTCGATATCGCCGTAGCCGCGCTCGCGCAGCATGCGCATCTTTTCTTCGTTGTGGCAGTGGCGCTTGGCGCCTACGCCGCCCAGCCGCGGGCCGACCTGGGTACCGATCACCGGCACGTCCTGGTGCGCCACGAACGCCAGGATCGCGCGCGCCAGTTCCGGCGGCGCCCCCGTAGCGACCACCACACGGTCGCCCTTGGCCCGGTGTGCGGCGAACACCTCCAGCGCCACCGGCAGCAGCTTCTGCCGCAGCTGCGCTTCATGCTTGATCACGTACGCGTCGATGACCCGGTTGAAGTCACGTGCGCGATGCAGCCCGAAACTGCCAATCCACACATAGATCGAAATGCCCGTGCGGCGCGTCGGCAGCATCGCCACCAGCGGCCCGGCCAGTGGCGTGACCAGCAGCGCGGCAAGCACGCGCAGGGGATTGCGCTTGATCAGCGACGCAAACAGATGGGTGCCGGAATCACCGTCATACAGGGTGTGGTCGAAGTCGAACACCACCAGCGGCGCATCATCACGGGGCGTGGGATAAGGCGTAGTCATGCGGCAAAGAATAGCTGACGCAGGCCTTCACCCGGTTCTTCCACACGCATGAAGGCTTCGCCCACCAGGAACGCATGCACGCCGGCGTCACGCATCAGCGCCACATCGGCGGCGCCGAGAATGCCGCTCTCGGTCACCAGCAGGCGATCGCGCGGCACCGCCTGGCGCATGTCCAGGGTGGTCTGCAGCGAGACCTCGAAGGTGCGCAGGTTGCGGTTGTTGATGCCCACCAGCGGCACCGGCACCTGCAGCGCGCGCTCGAGCTCGTCGATGTCGTGCACCTCCACCAGCACATCCATGCCCAGTTGCATGGCCAGGTCGGACAGCTCGGCCAGCTGGCGGTCGTCCAGTGCCGCCACGATCAGCAGGATGCAGTCCGCGCCCAGCACACGCGCTTCGTACACCTGGTAGGGATCGATCACGAAGTCCTTGCGCAGCACCGGCAGGGTGCACGCCTCGCGCGCCTGCTGCAGGTAGTCATCGCTGCCCTGGAAAAAATCCACGTCGGTGAGCACCGACAGGCAGCTGGCGCCGCCGAACTCGTAGCTCACGGCGATATCGGCCGGATGGAAGTCCGCACGGATGACGCCCTTGGAGGGGCTGGCCTTTTTCACTTCGGCGATGACCGCCGGCTCGCCGTTCGCGATGGCCGCGTGCAGCGCCCGGGCAAAGCCACGCACCGGCGGCGCGCTGGCCACGGCGGCCTGCAGGGCCTCCAGCGGGCGCTGGGCACGGCGCTGGGCCACTTCTTCGGCCTTGCGGGCCAGGATCGTCTGCAGGATATCGCTCATCGGAATCGCTTCGGTACGGGGGCGGTGAGAGGGGCCATTATCGGCCACCGGCGGGAAAACGCTGAACTGCGCGCTCAGGCAACCAGCGCGCGGGTGGTCTGCACGTACTGCTGCAGGCGCTGGCGGGCACTGCCATCGGCCAGCGCGGCACGGGCGCGGGCCAGGCCGTCGCCGATGTCACTGGCCACGCCGGCCACATAGAGCGCCGCGCCGGCGTTGAGCGCCACGATGTCCAGCGCCGGGCCGGCTTCGTTGTCCAGCACCGACCGCAGCATCGCGATGGACTGCTCCGGACCGTCCACGCGCAGGTTGCGGCTGGCCGACATGGCAATGCCGAAGTCTTCCGGATGGATCTCGTATTCGCGCACTTTGCCATCGCGCAGCTCGCCGACCAGGGTGCCGGCGCCGAGCGAGATCTCATCCATGTTGTCGCGCCCCCAGACCACCATCGCGCGCTCGGCACCCAGCTCGCGCAGCACGCGCGCCTGGATGCCGACCAGATCCGGATGGAACACGCCCATCAGCACCGACGGCGCGTTGGCGGGGTTGGTCAGCGGACCGAGGATGTTGAAGATGGTACGCACCCCCATCTCGCGCCGCACCGGGGCCACCACCTTCATCGCCGGGTGGTGGATGGGCGCGAACATGAAGCCGATACCGGTCTGTTCGATGGCCGCGGCCACCTGGGCCGGCTGCAGTTCGATCGCCGCGCCCAGTGCTTCCACCGCATCGGCGCTGCCGGACTTGGACGACACGCTGCGGTTGCCGTGCTTGGCCACGCGCGCACCGGCCGCCGCGGCGACGAACATGGCGCAGGTGGAGATGTTGAACGTGTGCGAGCCATCGCCCCCGGTGCCGACGATGTCCACCAGGTGGGTGGTGTCGGCCACCGGCACGGCCAGGGCGAACTCACGCATCACGGTGGCGGCCGCAGCGATCTCATCGACCGTTTCCTTCTTCACCCGCAGGCCGGTGAGGATGGCGGCGGTCATCGTCGGCGAGACATCGCCGCGCATGATCTGCCGCATCAGGTCGACCATTTCGTCGAAGAAGATCTCGCGGTGTTCGATCGTGCGTTGCAACGCTTCCTGGGGGGAGAAGCTCATCGGGTGCTCCAAGGGTCAGGCAGCGGGGCGCTGCAGGAAGTTGCGCAGCAGCGCGTGGCCGTGTTCGGTGAGGATGGACTCGGGATGGAACTGCACGCCTTCCACCGGGAACTGGCGGTGGCGCAGGCCCATGATCTCTTCCATCGAGCCGTCCTCGTTCTCGGTCCAGGCGGTGACCTCCAGCGCGTCGGGCAGACTGTGCTTGTCCACCACCAGCGAGTGGTAGCGGGTGGCCTGGTAGCGGTCCGGCAGACCGGCGAACACGCCCTTGCCCTCATGGCGGATGGGCGAGGTCTTGCCATGCATGATGGTGCCGGCGCGGATGACCGTGCCGCCGTAGACCTGGCCGATGCCCTGGTGGCCCAGGCAGACGCCGAGGATGGGCGTGGTCGGGCCCAGCCGCTCGATCAGCGCCAGCGACACACCCGCTTCGTTGGGCGTGCACGGGCCGGGCGAGATGACGATGCGCTCAGGTTTCTGCGCGGCGATCTCGTCCACGCTCATCGCATCGTTGCGCACCACCTTCACCTCGGCACCCAGCGTCTGCAGGTACTGCACGAGGTTGTAGGTGAAGCTGTCGTAGTTGTCGATCATCCACAACATGGATCAGGTTCCGTCGCTTATCAGGAAAATGGCGTACACGTTTTCGGTGTAGGTGATGGGGGCGGCGGCCACCGATTCGGCGCCGCGCGAGCCGGTGACATCCACGCTGTCCGGCGCGGGGGGCGACGGTGCCGGCGGCGCGGGCGGCGCTACGCCTTCGTTGCCGCTCGGCCAGGTACCGGCCTGCACACCGTAGGCAAAACTCGGCGCCACATCGGAAATGCTGTACAGCCCGGTGATACGTGCACCGTAGGCGGCCGCAAGATGCCGGGCCGCCTCGCGTGTCTGTGCGGCTGCCTCGCCCTTGAGCTGGGCCCGCAGCGCGCGCTCGTCGGAATAACCGGGACGCATGCCGCTGATCTGCAGCTCCTCGCTGGCATCGACCGCGCGCAGGAACGCCTGCAGGTCGGTCGTGGTGGTGAAGGCCCCCTGCAGCCGGCGGCTGACCCGCGTGCCGACGTACTCCTGCCGGCGGGATTCGGTATAGCGGTGCTCGGCCTGGATGGACAGGTTGTCGGCGCGCACGGTCGACGCCACCGCATGGTGGCGCTTGAACGCAGCCAGCACCGCCTCGACATGGCGCTGCACCGTCGCCCGCGCCGTATCGGTCTGCAGGTCGGTGGAGGTGACCAGCAACTCCACGGTGAAGCGGTCGGGCATGACCGTACGCGTGCCGGCGCCCTTCACCAGCAGGTGCGGCTGCGAGGGCACGGTGTTGGCCTGGGCATGGACCTGCGGGGCGACGAACGCGAGCAGCGACAACCACAGCACAGCAGACAACCGGTTCATGCGGTATTCCTTGTCAGTTGGTGACGAAGCGGACGCCGCGGCGATGCCGCGGCACGGACGGGCTCACAGTCCCTTGGCAGCCTGGGCGACCGCGCGGAACAGCGCACGGCCCTTGTTCATCGTCTCGTCCCATTCCTTTTCCGGGTCCGAGTCGTACACGATGCCCGCGCCGGCCTGCACGTGCAGGCGGCCATCCTGGATGACCGCGGTGCGGATGGCGATGGCGGTGTCGGCATCACCATTCCAGCCGATGTAGCCGATGCTGCCGGCGTACACGTTGCGCTTGATCGGCTCGAGCTCGCGGATGACCTCCAGCGCGCGGACCTTCGGCGCGCCGCTGACCGTGCCGGCCGGGAAGGTGGCGCGCAGCACATCGGCATAGCTCAGCCCCGGCTGCAGCTGGCCGGTGACTTCACTGACGATGTGCATGACATGGCTGTAGCGTTCGATCACGAACTGCTCGCCCACCTGCACGGTGCCGGCGGTGGACACCCGGCCGGCGTCATTGCGGCCCAGGTCGATCAGCATCAGGTGCTCGGCGCGCTCCTTCGGATCGGCCAGCAGTTCCACTTCCAGCGCCTGGTCCAGTTCGGCGGTGGCACCGCGCGGGCGGGTGCCGGCGATCGGGCGTACCGTCACCGTGCCCACCCCGGCACTGTCGTGCTGCAGGCGGACGAGGATCTCCGGCGAGGAACCCACCACCTGCAGATCGCCCACATCCAGGAAGTACATGTACGGCGAGGGATTCAGCGCGCGCAGCGCGCGGTACACATCCACCGGGCGCGCCTTGAATGGCACGCTCAGGCGCTGGCTGAGCACCACCTGGAAGATGTCGCCGGCGCGGATGTACTCCTTGCTGCGCTGGACGGCATCGATGAAGCCATCGTGGGTGAAGCCGGACACGAAATCCGACTCATCCAGCACCGCGCTGCCGAGCGGCGCGGGGTAGCCCGCACCGGGTGCGCGCAGGATGGCGGTCAGCGCATCCAGCCGGGCCTCGGCCTGGCCGAAGGCGTCAGGCTGGCGGGGATCGGCGTGCACGATCAGGTACAGCCGGCCCTTGAGGTTGTCGAACACCGCCAGCTCATCGGACTGCAGCAGCAGGATGTCCGGGGTGCCCAGCTCGTCACGGCCGGCCGGCGGGGCCAGGCGGGGTTCGATGTAGCCGATGCACTCGAAGCCGAACCAGCCCACCAGACCGCCGGTGAACCCGGGCAGCCCCTCCAGGGTGGGCACCGAGTGGGCGCTGCGCAGCGCCTCGACCTCGGCGAAGGGATCGGCCACCTCACGGGTTTCCACCACCTGGCCGTTCTCGCGCACGGTCAGGGTGTGGCCGTGGAAGGCATACACCCGGCGCGCCGGCAGGCCGATGATCGAATAGCGGCCGAAGCGCTCGCCCCCTTCGACCGACTCGAACAGATAGGTATTGGGGCCGTCGGCCAGCTTCAGGTAGACCGAAAGCGGCGTGTCCAGGTCGGACAGCACTTCACGGACAACGGGAATATGGGTGTGGCCTTCAGCAGCCTGCTGCTGGAACGAGGTGTACGGATTCAAGACGACTTTCCTTCCGGGACGCGGTGTTTTCGGGGCGGACGACGGCAACGGGCCACCATCGCCAGCAACGGCGTGCGGAAGAAAGGATACGCGGGGTCGTCAGAATGGACACCCGCGGACTGTACCAAGGGTTGGGCGGGAGGGAAAGCCTGTGCCGCCGGTGCCGGATCAGGGCATCCGTCGCGCCTGCTCCAGCGATTCCGGCACGTGCCAGCAAGGGCTGGCCGAACGCGGCATCCCACGCCCGCCAATGTCCGAGCAGATCCGCAGGGAGCGGGAGGCCTTCACGTTCCCGAGCAGGGAAGAAGACATCCCCCTGCATCGATCGGCCACCTGACGCCCGGCTCCAACGCGGGAACCGGGCGCGGCGACGTTCACACGGTTACGTTCAACGCTGGAACGGAGATGCCTTGATCGGCTCACCCTTCTTGCTGCAGATGGCCGGATTGGTCATCCCCAGGGTCAGCAGATTGCCGCCGTTGATCAGGCAGGTGAATTCCTTGCCATCGCGCGCCTTCAAGGTGGCGTAGGTGTCGGTGCCTTCGGTACGGCGGCTGACTACAGTCAGCTCTGCGGGCTCGTAGCCGAGAACGCCGGCCGACTTCGAGCGGATCTTGTCGTCATCCAGTACGTTGGTTTTCCCCGCGATGGTCGAACATCCTGCCAGGACAAGCACGGACAGGCACAGCAGTGATCCAGTAACAACCTTCATGCAAACCTCCTTGTTGCGCGCACCAGCTGTGGAGCGCGGCACACGCGGTGGGTGTTGTGAGAAACATCATCGACACACCCCATCTTAAGGAACTGCGTGGGGTATTACGTGTTGAACGTCACAAGGCGAGGCATGCGGTGCCGCGCGTGACAACGAACGGCGTGCATGCCCCCCCGTTGATCGCACACGGTCACCGCCCGGCGTGCTGACACCGTCAGGCCGCGTCAGTGCACGTGGCTAGACCGCGTTGGCGCTCAGCAGCACGCTGTCGGCCGGCAGATGCAGGCGCACCCGCGCCGCAACGCAGTCGATGCGGAACCGACGCGCCTGCACGGGCTCACCGTCCAGATTCAAGGTGAGCGGCTCGTCGGATTCGATCTGCAGCCACGGCAGCTGGGCACGGATCGCCACGCGCTCCAGTGCCGCTTCCTTGCCGCCGGTCAGCATCTGGCCCAAGGTGGCCGCCACCTCGCCTTCCAGCTCGGGCACCACGGTCACGTCCAGCAGGCCGTCATCGATCAGGGCCTGCGGGCACAGCTGCTGGCCGCCTCCCGCCTGCCGGCCGTTGCCGATGCCCAGCGCGATGAAGCCGCCCTGCCAGCCGAAATCCGGTCCAGACAGGCGCGCGCTCACCGGCTCGATGCGCCCCAGCTTGGCGATGCCCGTGATCACATAGGCCAGCCCACCCAGCATCTTCTTCAGGCCCGCATCGGTTTCCACCGTGACCTGGGTTCCGAAGCCACCGCTGGCCAGGTTGGCGCACCACCACGGCTTGCCGTCCGCGTCCACGCGCAGCAGGTCCACTGCGCGCGGGGTGCTGTCGGCGATCAGTGCGAAGGCGTCCTTGGGCTCGTCCGGAAGGCCGGCGGCCGTGGCGAAATCGTTGGCGGTGCCCAACGGCACCAGGGCCAGCGACGGCAACGCCTGCGCGGGCTCGTCACGGCGCGCCAGCGTTTCCGCCACCGCGCTGAGCGTGCCATCACCGCCGGCGGCAACGATCACGTCCACGCCCTGCTCCAGCGCCTCGGCCACATAGCGTTCGGCGTCGCCTTCCTCCCAGGTCACCCGCACGTCGAGCCGCACGCCGCGCTGCCGCCACGCGGCCACCGCGCTGCGCAGGTCGTCGTTGCCTGCGGACTTGCCGTTGAGGATCAGGCGCCAGCGCGGTGCGCTCATGCAGGAATTCCGGGAGACAGGGAGGGAGGCGCCACAATCTAGCAGTGCGCCGTTTTCCGCCGGTGAATGTCATCGTCCGGTCATCGGACCTGCGGAGAATGGAAGGCCATAGCAGGGACGACGGATGGAGGCAGGATCAGCCTCCCACGCATGCAGCAGGGGTCACGCCGCGGGGGTTGGCGTGGCCCCTTTTTTTGGTTCTTCGCCCGGTTCCGCGGAAGGCCGTTCGGCTCAGCCGGCAGCAAACGCCTGCAGCGCATCGCCCTCGAGCCGATACACCGTCCACTCGTCCTGCGGCCGGGCACCGGCAGCGGTGTAGAAGGCGATGGCCGGGGCATTCCAGTCCAGCACCGACCACTCGAACCGCCCACACCCTTCGGCCACCGCCTGCCGCGCCAGCAGGCGCAGCAGCGCCGTGCCCGCTCCCAGCCCGCGATGGTCGGGGCTCACGTACAGGTCTTCCAGGTACAGGCCCTTGCGGCCCAGCCAGGTGGAGTAGTTGTAGAAATACACCGCATAGCCGATGGGCTGGCCGTCGGCCTCGCAGATCAGCGCACGGGCGCTGGCGTCGGCACCGAACAGACTGCCGGCGATGCCGGCTTCATCGGTCTGCACGGCATGTTCGGCCTTTTCGTACACCGCCAGTTCGCGGATGAACCGCAGGATCACACCGGCATCGGCAACGGTGGCCGTGCGCAGGGTCAACACGGCCGCCGCTGCCATGGCATCAGCCCCGTGCTGCCGCGACGTTGGCGCGCATCTGCGCGATCACGTCCTGGTAACTGGTTTTGGCATTGAAGATGGCCGACCCGGCCACGAAGGCGTCGGCACCGGCAGCGGCAATCTGACCGATGTTGTCCGCCTTCACCCCGCCGTCGATCTCCAGCCGGATGTCCTTGCCGCTGGCATCGATTTTCTTCCGCACGGCGCGCAGCTTGTCCAGCGCCGAGGGAATGAAGGCCTGGCCGCCAAAGCCCGGGTTCACCGACATCAGCAGCACCAGGTCCAGCTCGTCCAGCACCCAGTCCAGCACGTCCACCGGGGTGCCGGGGTTGAGCACCAGGCCCGGCCTGCAGCCCAGCGAACGGATCAGCTGGATCGTGCGGTGCGGGTGGCGGCTGGCCTCGGGGTGGAAGCTGATATAGGTGGCACCGGCCTCGGCGAAGTCGGGAATGATGCGGTCCACCGGCTCGACCATCAGGTGCACGTCGATCGGGGCGGTCACCCCGTGCCGGCGCAGGGCCTGGCAGACCATCGGCCCGATGGTGAGGTTGGGCACGTAATGGTTGTCCATCACATCGAAATGAACCCAGTCCGCGCCAGCGGCCAGGACGGTGTCCACTTCCTCGCCCAGGCGGGCGAAATCAGCGGACAGGATGGAGGGGGCGATGATGCAGGGGGACATGGCCAGGCCTTTGCAGCAGGAAGGGGAATTCAGCGCTTGCGCAGCGTCTTGATGCGGTCGTAGGCGGCGTTGATGCGGCGCGACTTCGTCTCCGCCTGGTGGCGCAGCTCCGGCGCGGCGCCGACCAGTTTGTCCGGGTGGTATTGCGACATCAACCGGCGGTAGGCCAGGTCGATCTCCGCATCGGTGGCCTCGGAGGTCACGCCCAGCTCGCGGTAGGGGTTCTCCTTGTTCAGGCGGAACCAGTCGGCATCGAACGCGTGGCCGATCAGCAGCCCGAGCACCGCGCCAAACAGGGGATTGGGCCTGAACAACAGGGCGCCGGCGATGAAACCCAGCAGTTTTCCGTACCAGCGCATGGCGCTCCGGGCAGAAGGCAGCAAATGGACGATCATTTTACGTCACAGCCGGCCCGGACGGCTTTACACTAGGCCGCCCGCTGGCCAGCCGCGGGCCCACCGGGTCCCCTGGGCAGCCGTCTCAACGAAGCCCCAGGAGTGCCCGTGCCGACCACGTTGTTGCAATCCGATCTCCCCGGCCTGCCCTTGCGCCATCGCGGCAAGGTGCGTGACGTCTTCGATATCCCGCGCGAGCGCCTGCCCGAGGGCGTGCCGGCGGGGGACTACCTGCTCATGGTGGCCACCGATCGCCTCTCGGCGTTCGATGTGGTGCTGCCCGACCCGATTCCGGGCAAGGGCGAAATGCTCTGCCAGGTGTCCAACTTCTGGTTCGCCAAGACCGCGCACCTGATGCCCAACCACCTGACCGGCATCGATGTGGCCAGCGTGCTGCCCGAGGGCGTGGACCCGGCGCTGTACGCACGGCGTGCGGTGGTGACCCGCAAGCTCAAGCCGGTGCCGGTGGAAGCCATCGCCCGCGGTTACCTGATCGGCAGCGGCTGGAAGGACTACCAGCGCACCGGCAAGGTCAGCGGCATCGAGCTGCCGGACGGCCTGCGCCAGGCCGAAAAGCTGCCCGAACCGATCTTCACCCCGTCGACCAAGGCGGCCGTGGGCGACCACGACGAGAACATCGATTTCGATGCGATGGTGAAAGCCGTGGGCCCGGACCTGGCCGAGCGCGTGCGCGATGCCACCCTGCGCATCTATGCCTTCGCCGCCGAGTACGCGCGCGAACGCGGCATCATCCTGGCCGACACCAAGTTCGAGTTCGGTACCGATGCCGATGGGCGCCTGTACATCATGGACGAGATGCTGACCCCGGATTCCTCGCGTTACTGGCCGGCCGACCAGTACGAGGTGGGCACCAGCCCGCCGAGCTACGACAAGCAGTTCGTGCGCGATTACCTGGAAACGCTGGACTGGAACAAGACCGCGCCGGGCCCGACGATTCCGGCCGAGGTCATCGCCCGCACCCGTGCCAAGTACGCCGAGGCGCTGCAGCGCCTGGCCGGCCTGGGCATCGACTGATCGCGACCGCCCCCGGCCACCCCGGCCGGGGGCTGCGCGCGGGCCGTGCCGGCCGGGGTATGCTGCGGACATTCCGGCAGACCCCCTGACGCATGTCCAGCACCCCTACGATCGCGCGCCCGGTAGACCGCTACTTCAGCCGTTATTCCCAGGACCACCAGCACCCGCTCAACCAGCGCATCCACCTGCTGGCGGTGCCGGCGATCCTGTGGTCCGTGGTGGCCCTGCTGTGGTGCCTGCCGCCGCTGATCACCTGGTTCCAGAACGGCATCTGGGCCGGCCTGGCCATGTTCGCGGCGTGGAGCTTCTACAACCGGCTGTCGCGCCCACTCGGGTTCGGCATGCTGGTGCTGCTGTTCGCCTTCGGCTGCAGCTGCCGCCTGCTGGAGGCCGAGTTCGGCCTGGCCACGCTGGGCTGGACCGGCGTGGCGGTGTTCGCGGTGGCCTGGGTGGCGCAGTTCATCGGCCATGCCTTCGAGGGCCGCAAGCCCAGCTTCCTGACCGACCTGACCTACCTGCTGATCGGCCCGGCCTGGGTGATGGCCAAGGTGTATCGCCACCTCGGCTGGCGCTACTGACCCGGGTTTCCTGAACGAGCGGCGCGATCGCATATGCCCGGCAGCGCGCCCGCCCGCGTTGCCGGCGCGGCGGCATAGTGCGCCGGCACGCCCGGCCCTCCATTCCTTTGCAGCCTTTGCCGTACGGGCGCTGCGGCGGATCGCGCGGCCGTGACGCGGTCTACGCCATAGTGCTGGAAACGACGAAGTAAACCCCCGGGAACCGTCAGCCACTCGCGCCGAAAAAATGAATCAGCGCACGTTCCGTGCCGTTGAACGTCTGTTCGATGGTATCGGCGACAAATGGCTGCCTGTTAGACTACTTAACCTGCTCGTGAATCGCGTATTCCCTGCATGATGCCAAGCCTGATCCTGCTCCTGGCGCTGCCATTCCTGATGGCGGTGCTGGTGGTCGCCCTACCCCGCAGCTCCCGCACCACCGCCGCCTGGCTGGCCGCGGCGGCCCCTCTGCTTGGGCTCGGCCTGCTGGCCTGGTTCACGCCAGACATCCTGGCCGGGGAGGTGTTGCGCTCCAGCGGGCAATGGCTGCCGCAGATCGGCCTGGATTTCACCCTGCGCGTGGATGGGCTGGCGTGGATGTTCGCCGGGCTGGTGCTGGGCATCGGCGCGCTGGTGGTGCTCTATGCGCACTATTACCTGAGCCCGCGCGACAGCGCCCACCGCTTCTTTACCTACCTGCTGCTGTTCATGGGCGCCATGCTGGGCATGGTGCTGTCGGGCAACCTGCTGTTGCTGATGATCTTCTGGGAACTGACCAGCATCAGCTCGTTCCTGCTGATCGGCTTCTGGTCGCACCGCAAGGACGCCCGCGAAGGCGCCCGCATGGCGCTGGTGATCACCGGCGGTGGCGGCCTGGCGCTGCTGGGCGGCGTGCTGCTGATCGGCCGCATCGTGGGCAGCTTCGATCTGGATGTGGTGCTGGCCGCGGGTGAGCAGATCCGCGCCAGCGCGCTCTATCCGTACGCGCTGCTGCTGGTGCTGGCCGGCATCTTCACCAAGAGCGCGCAGTTTCCGTTCCACTTCTGGCTGCCGCATGCGATGGCCGCACCGACGCCGGTGTCGGCCTACCTGCATTCGGCCACCATGGTGAAGGCCGGGGTGTTCCTGCTGGCGCGCCTGCACCCGGCCCTGGCCGGCAGCGAGCTGTTCTTCTACACCGTCAGCGGGATCGGCGCGCTCACCCTGCTGATCGGCGCCTGGAACGCGATCTTCCAGCATGACCTGAAGGGACTGCTGGCCTACTCGACCATCTCCCACCTGGGTCTGATCACCCTGCTGTTCGGCCTGTCCGCACCGATGGCGGTGGTGGCCGGCGTGTTCCACATCCTCAACCACGCCACCTTCAAGGCGTCGCTGTTCATGGCCGCCGGCATCATCGACCACGAAACCGGCACGCGTGACATGCGCCGGCTGGGCGGGCTGCGGCGGCTGATGCCGATCACCAGCGCGCTGGCGATCATCGCCTCGCTGGCCATGGCCGGCATACCGCTGCTCAACGGCTTCCTGTCCAAGGAAATGCTGTTCGCCGAAGCGCTGGTTGCCGATGGCGGCCAGCAGTGGCGCCTGATGATCTCGGCGGCCGCGCTGCTGGCCGGTGTGCTGGGCGTGGCCTACAGCCTGCGCTTCGTGCATGACACCTTCTTCGGCGCCGGCCCACACGACCTGGACCGGGTGCCGCACGAACCGCCGCGCTGGATGAAGGTGCCGGTGGAGATCCTGGTGGTGATCTGCGTGGCGGTGGGTGTGGCGCCGGCGTTGACGGTGGCCCCGGTGCTGCACGCGGCGGCCGGGTCCATCCTTGGCCCGGCCCTGCCGGACTACAGCCTCTCGCTCTGGCACGGCTTCAACATGCCGCTGGCCATGAGCGTGATCGGGGTGATCGGCGGCATCGCACTGTACTTCGGCCTGCGCCGCCTGCTGGATCTGTATGCGGTGGAGCCCACGCCAACCGGCCGCAATGTGTTCCACCACCAGCTGGACCTGCTCTCCGGCCTGGCCCAGCGGCTGACCGCCGGCATTGCCAACGGCAGCCTGCAGCGCATGATGCTGGGGCTGGTGGTCGTGGCGGTAGTGGTCGCGGCGGCGCCGTGGCTGGCCGCCCCCTCGCTGCCAGGCTGGACCTCGCCGCAGCCGATGCCGCTGCTGGGCTGGGCGCTGTGGACGGTGATGATGGCCTGCGCCATCGCCACCCTGCGCATGTACAAACAGCGCCTGCTCGCCGTGCTGCTGGTCGGCGGCGTCGGCCTGATGGTGGCCATGACCTTCGTGTTCCTGTCCGCGCCGGACCTGGCGCTGACCCAGCTGCTGGTGGAAATGGTCACTCTGGTGCTGATGCTGCTGGGCATGAACTACCTGCCTGCGCAGTCGGTCACCGAGCGTTCGCGGCTGCGCCGCTACCGCGACGGCGCCATCGCGCTGGTCGCCGGGCTGGGCATGGCCGCACTGGCCTACAGCGCGATGACGCTGCCGCCGAACACCATGGCCGGTGAACTGCTGGCGCGGTCGCTGCCGGAGGCTTACGGCAGCAACGTGGTCAACGTGATCCTGGTCGACTTCCGTGGCTTCGATACCTTCGGCGAGATCACCGTGTTCGGCATCGCCGCGCTGGTGGTGCACGCCCTGCTGCGGCGCTCGCGCATGGCGCCGGAGCAGATCATGCCCGGCCCGCCGATCAAGCTGCCGGTGCCGGCGGACCTGGCGCAGATCATGTTCCCGCTGACGCTGACCGTGTCCATCTTCATGTTCCTGCGCGGGCACAACTCGCCGGGCGGCGGCTTCATCGCCGGGCTGATCCTGGCGGTGCCGCTGCTGATCCAGTACGTCATCCAGGGGGCTGCCTCGGTGGAATCGCGGTTCGGTTTCGACTACATCCGCTGCATCGGCATCGGCCTGCTGTGTGCCGTGGCCGGTGGCGCGGCGTCCATGCTGTTCGGCGTGCCGTTCCTCACCAGCGGCCATCTGGACCTGGAGCTGCCGCTGATCGGTGTGGTGCCGCTGGCCAGTGCGATCGGCTTTGATACCGGCGTGTATCTGGTGGTGTTCGGCGGCGCCATGCTGATGCTGTCGATGATGGGCACGATCAAGCCGTCGCGGACGCGCACCGCCCGGCATGGCGAGATCGATCCGCAGAAGCGTTCACCGCTGACCGGGGAGATGCACTGATGGAACTGGCTCTGGCAAGCGCCATCGGCGTGCTGACCATGATCGGGGTCTACCTGCTGCTGCGGGCACGCAGCTTCGATGTGATCCTGGGCATGACCTTCCTGTCCTACGCCACCAACCTGCTCATCTTCGCCGGTGGCCGCCTGGTGGCCGGTCGCCCGCCGGTGCTCAAGGACGGCCTGGATGCCAATCTGGGCAACTACACCGACCCGCTGCCACAGGCGCTGGTGCTCACCGCCATCGTGATCGCCTTCGCGATGACCGCCGTGACCATCGTGCTGGCCATCCGCAGCCGCAGTGACAACCACAGTGACCACGTGGACGCGCACGAACCGGATGCGGATGCGCCGCCGCGCCGCGACGAGGACCCCGCATGAACCACCTGGCGATCCTGCCGATCCTGATCCCGCTGCTCGGCGCCTCGCTGTCGCTGTTCGTCGAACACCGCCGCTACGGGCCGCGCGTGCAGCGCACCGTGGCATGGACCGCCCTGGGCGCGCTGCTGCTGGCGGTGCTGGCCGTGTTCACGCGTACCGCCGATGGGCAGGCGCTGGTGTACCTGCTGGGCGACTGGCCGTCGCGGCTGGGCATCGTGCTGGTAGCCGACCGCCTGTCCTCGTGGATGCTGCTGACCACCGTGCTGCTGGCGATCGGCTGCCTGCTGCACGCCTGCTCGGGCTGGGACCGCCGCGCGCCGCACTTCCATGCGCTGTTCCAGTTCCAGCTGGTCGGCCTGAACGGCGCCTTCCTCACCGGCGATATCTTCAACCTGTTCGTGTTCTTCGAGGTGATGCTGATCGCCTCGTACGGGCTGCTGCTCAGTGGCGGGCGCGGCCTGCGCATGCGCATCGGCCTGCACTACGTCGCGTTCAACGTCACCGCCTCCACCCTGTTCCTGATCGCCCTGGGCCTGCTGTACGCCACGCTGGGCTCGCTGAACATGGCCGAGCTGTCACAGCGCATCGCCGAACTGCCGCCCTCGCACCTGCTGCTGGCCAAGGCCACGATGGGGCTGCTGCTGCTGGTGTTCTGCGCCAAGGCGGCCCTGATGCCGCTGTACCTGTGGCTGCCCGAATCCTACGCGCGCGCGCCGGCAGCCGTGGCCGCACTGTTCGCGGTGATGACCAAGGTCGGCCTGTACGCCATGCTGCGGGTGCAGATGCTGTGGTTCGGCGATGAGGCCGGCGCACTGGCCGGCTACGGCCGCGAGTGGCTGCTGTGGGCCGGCGTGGCCACCCTCCTGCTGGGCGGGCTGGGCGTGCTGGCCGCGGTGCGCCTGCGCGTGCTCGTTTCCTATCTGGTGGTGGTCTCGGCAGCCACGCTGTTCATCGCCTTCGCCGTGGCCACGCCACAGACCCTGTCCGCCGGCCTGTACTACCTGCCGCACAGCACCTTCGTGGCCGCCGCGCTGTTCCTGGTGGCCGACCTGATCCGCCGCCGTCGCGGCGGTGCCAGCGACCGCAAGGAAGTCATCGCGCCGATGCCGGGCAAGCAGACCCCGGCCGTGCTGTTCCTGATCGGTGCGGTGTCGGTGGCAGGGCTGCCGCCGCTGTCCGGCTTCCTGGCCAAGGCCGCCCTGCTGGCCGGCATGCCGCCGGCGCTGACCGCGCCGGTCTGGGCCGCGGTACTGGGCAGCAGCCTGCTGGTGATCATGGGCCTGGCCCGCGGGGGCATCCGCCTGTTCTGGCGCGTGCCGCAGCCGGACCCGGACGCACCCCCGCCGCGCAAGGCGCCCACGCGCCGGGTGGAACTGCTGGCTGCCTGCCTGCTGCTCGCCTACGGGGTGGGCATGACCGTGTTCGCCGCGCCGCTGATGCGCCATACCGATGCCATCGCCAGCGACCTGCTGCAGCCCTCCGGCTATGTGGAGCAGGTGCGCGCGACCCCACCGGAGATCCGCAAGCCATGACCGCCCGACGCCCGCTGCTGCGCCGCCTGTTCCCGTCCATCCCGCTTACCGTGATGGTCATCGTGTTCTGGCTGCTGATGTCCGACAGCTTCAGTGTCGGCCTGGTCGTGCTGGGCGTGCTGCTGGGTGTCGTGGTGCCGCTGTTCGCGGCGCGGCTGGACCGCGAGTTCGCCAACATCGGCACGCTGCGCCCGGTGCCGAAACTGCTGGTGACCACGCTGTGGGACATCCTGGTCTCCAACATCGAAGTGGCCCGCCAGGTGCTGGGCCGCGAAAGCCGCATCCATCCGGGCTTCGTCTGGATTCCGCTGGACATCGACAACATCCATGGCGTGGCGGCGCTGACCAGCATGATCACCCTCACCCCCGGCACGGTATCGGCCGCGCTCAGCGATGACCGCAGGTACCTGCTGGTGCACGTTCTCAACCTCGACGACGAACAGCACCTGATCACCCAGATCAAGCGCCGCTACGAGGCCCCGTTGATGGAGATCTTCCCATGACCGGATTCACCTTCATCCAGACCACGCTGGTGGTGTGCATGCACGTGGTCGGCCTGGCCATGCTGCTGGCCACCTGGCGCCTGCTGCGCGGCCCCACCGTGCCCGACCGCATCCTCGCCCTGGACACCCTGTCGGTCACCGCCATCGCGCAGCTGATGCTGTTCGGCATGTACCTGAACTCGGCGATCTACTTCGAGGCCGCGCTGATCATCGCCATGCTCGGCTTCGGCAGCACCGTGGTGCTGAGCAAGTTCGTGCTGCGGCGGGACATCGTCGAATGATCACCTTCTTCCAGATTGCGCTGTCGCTGCTGCTGCTGTTCGGCTGCTTCTTCATCCTGGTGGGCGCGCTGGGCCTGGTGAAGCTGTCCACCTTCTTCAAGCGCCTGCATGCGCCGACCAAGGCCAGCACGCTGGGCGTGGGCTGCGTGCTGGTGGCGTCGGTGTGCTACCACATCTTCCTGGGGCAGGACCCGCAGCCGCGCGAACTGCTGATCACCATCTTCCTGTTCATCACCACGCCGATCAGCGCCCACCTGATGGCCAAGGCCGCGCTGTCGCTGCTGATGGAAACCCGGCCGAGCCTGCCCGGCAACGAGCCGGCGGCCGAAGAGCAGCTGCCGCCGCCGGAGCCGGCGCGCGAAGAGGAACATGCCGACAGCGGCCGGGTGTACACCGCCAGCGATGCCAACACGCACCCGGGGCAGGACCGCTAGGACGCACCGGGCTCAGTAGGCAAGGGCCAGCTCCAGGCCGACCCAGCCGGCAAATGCCAGCAGCAGCACGGCGCCTTCCACGCGACTCACGCGCAGGTCGCCGCGCAGCATCGGCACCAGCACCACCGCGAAGGCGATCACCGCCGGCAGTTCCAGCCGCACGAACGAGGCTGGCAAGGCCAGCGGCTGCAGCACCGCCAGGGCGCCCAGCACCAGCAGCAGATTGACCGCGCTGGAGCCGAGCACATGGCCCAGCACCAGATCGCCCTGGCCACGGCGGGCCGCCACCACCGCAGCGGCCACCTCGGGCAGCGCGGTGCCGATCGCCACCGGCAACAGTCCGACCAGCAGCGGGGTCCAGCCCAGCTCGACGGCGAACTGTTGCGCCGCACCCACCACCAGACGCGCGCCCCAGTACAGCGCCAGCGCGGCGATGACCAGCCGCAGCACGTTCAGCAGCAGCGCGGTGCGTGACACCGCCGCCTCGGCGATGGCTGCCTGGACCTCCGGAGGTGCCGTATCGCCCCGGCGCAGCAGCACGGCCAGCGCAACCACGAACCCGCCCAGCAGCACCGCGCCTTCCCAGCGCTGCAGGCGTCCATCCAGACCGAACAGGATCAGCAGCAGCGCGGCGGCCACCAGCGCCACCCACAGCGTGCCCAGCACCCGTGCGCGCAGCAGCAGCGGCGCGGCCAGCGCCGCCAGGGCGAGGGTCAGGCCCAGATTGACCACGCTGCTGCCCACCGCATTGCCCAGTGCCAGTTCCGGCTGGCCGACCTGCAGCGCACGCAGGTTCACCGCCAGCTCCGGCAGCGAGGTGGCTACCGCCACCAGCAGCAGCCCCGCCCGGAACGCCGACAACCCCCAGCGCTGGGCCAGGCCGGCCACGGCCTTGAGCAGGGAATCGCCGCCGAGCGCCAGCAGCAGCACGCCCAGCAGGAACCAGAACACGGACAAGGCGATCATCGAACACTCCCCGGCGGTCGTCGCTGGCTGATTCTACGCCGGCACGGGACCGCCGGGGTGCAGCTCCGGCTGGCTCAGCCGCAGCCTTCCACGTAGTCCACCTGCGGGGGCAGGCCCACCCGCCACTGGCTCACCCGGCCATCGCCGGCCAGGGTGAAATCGATGATCGCCTGGCCTTCGCTGGCCGGGCGCACGCGCAGGTGGCGGCTCTGCGGATCATATTTGTCCGGCACCACGTCGCCGCGCTCGGGGTAGAGCATCTGCAGCTCGCCCAGCGTCATGCCCACCCGGCCACCGCCGGGCGCCACGATCCGGGCGCTGGCCACGTCATAGCGCACCAGCTTGCGTGCCTCGATCATCAACCGCGGCTCTTCGGCCCCCTCCGGACGCAGGTAGTAGCAGCCGTCGTTGGCATCATCGGCAGGCAGCGGCGCACCGCTGGCATCGCGGCCCAGGCCCTGCAGGGGGCTGCCGTAGCCGCTGCGGACCTCGGCAATGCCCGCCCCCAGGGTCACGGCGCCGTAGCCATCCAGGCGGGCCGGGCTGTCACTGCGCCGGTCCACCGGCGCGCGCGTGGCCATGTCCGGATCGGTGGACTGCGCCGGGCCGGTGGCGCTGGCGGTCTCCGCGGCGCTGTCGCTGCCACTGCCGGCGGCGCCGTGCTTGCCGTCGCCGGTGCAGGCGGTCAGGGACAGCAGCAGCAGGCCAGTGAGCGGAACCAGTTTCATCGGGCAGTCTCCTCGGGTGGTGAGCGAACGCTAGCCCAGCGGGTGTGCACGCGCCGCATTGTCATCAGCGTTTCATGCCGGCGGTTCAGCCTCGCCGGCACGTCTTTCCGCGTTCGCACCGATGCTTCCCTGCAAGACCGACCTGGCCCGACACGCCCTGCAGGCCCACCGCACCGCGCTGGACATGCGCCAGCGGCGCCTGCTGATCCTGTGCGACGGGCAGCGTGACCTGGCCGTGCTCACCGCACTGCTCGGCCCGGACACACCGGCGCGGGTGATCCAGTTGATCCAGGCCGGCTACCTGCACACGGCAGCGGGCGCGGCAGATGCGACAGCCGACGCCGCGACGATGGCCAGCGGCACGCGCGAACGCCGGCGCTCGCTGGCGGCCGCGCGCATCTACCTGCTGGGCATCCTGGAAATGCAGCGGCATCCGCGTGCAGCGGCCTGGTTCGGCGAACTGCAGCGCAGCCGCGACGACGCGCTTACCCTGGGGGTGATGCAGCAGGCCCTGCAGGAGCTGCCCGCGCTGACCACGCCCGGTTACAGCGAGCGGGTGCGCCGCCATCTGCTGGAGGTGCTGCCGCACGAACACTGCGCGGCCCTCTTCGCCACGGCCTGAGGCCTGCGTCGCGGCTCGGGGCCGCTCAGCGCCGGTGGTTGTTGCGCAGTCCGTCCCAGCACTGCTGGTAGCCGTCCTGGCGATGGGCGGCCTGCATCGCCTGCGCGCTGGGACGGATCACCGCACGGGTCTCGAACATGAAGGCCATGGTGTCCTTGATCACGTCCGGCGCCGACAGATCGGCGGCGGACGCCTTGTCGAACGTGGCCGCATCCGGGCCATGCCCGCTCATGCAGTTGTGCAGGGACGCGCCACCGGGCACGAACCCTTCGGCCTTGGCATCGTAGGCGCCGTGTACCAGGCCCATGAACTCGCTGGCGATGTTGCGGTGGAACCACGGCGGCCGGAACGTATGCTGCGCCACCAGCCAGCGCGGCGGGAAGATGGCGAAATCCATGTTGCTGGTCCCCGGCGTGTCGCTCGGCGAATGCAGCACCAGGAAAATCGACGGGTCCGGATGGTCGTAGCTGATCGACCCCACGGCGTTGAAGCGGCGCAGGTCGTAACGGTACGGCGCATAGTTGCCGTGCCAGGCCACCACGTCCAACGGGGAATGATCGATCGGGGCACGCCACAGGCGGCCTTCGAACTTGGCGATCAGCTCGAAGTCACCGTCAACGTCCTCGTAGGCGGCATGCGGGGTCTCGAAATCGCGCGGGTTGGCCAGGCCGTTGGCACCAATCGGGCCCAGGTCCGGCAGCTTCAGCAGCGCGCCATGGTTCTCGCACACGTAGCCGCGGCTGGGGCCGTCCGGCAGCTCCACCCGGAAACGCACGCCGCGCGGAATCACCGCGATCTGCTGCGGCTCGATCTCCACCACGCCCAGTTCGGTCAGCAGGCGCAGCCGGCCCAGTTGCGGCACGATCAGCAGCTCGCCGTCGGCGGTGTAGAAGTAGCGCCCCACCATGTCCCGGTTGGCCGCATACAGATGGATGCCGACGCCGGCATGGGCGTCCGGCGCCCCGTTGCCGCCCATCGTATACAGCCCCTCGACGAAATCGGTCGGCGCCTCCGGCAGCGGCAGCGGTCCCCAGCGCAGCTGGTTGGGCGAGGCCGGCTCGCGTGCGTAATCGCACTGCAGGTGCGGCTGCTCGAACGCGGTGAACGCCCCGTGCTGGACCGCCGGCCGGATGCGGTACAACCAGCTGCGCCGGTTGCTGCCGCGCGGGGCGGTGAAGGCCGTGCCGGACAACTGTTCGGCATACAGGCCGTGGGCCACACGCTGGGGCGAGTTCTGGCCGACCGGCAGCGCGCCGGCAAGGGCTTCGGTGGCGAACTCGTTACCGAAACCGGACTGGTAGCCGCGGGCGGTGATGGCAGTGGACATGGGGGGCTCCGGAGAACGACGACACCACAAAGAACCGCCGCCGGGCACGACCCGGCGGCGCTGGCCTTGACCTTACAGCACGCCGCGGCGGATCTGGTCGCGCTCGATGCTCTCGAACAGGGCGGTGAAGTTGCCTTCGCCGAAGCCCTCGTTGCCCTTGCGCTGGATGATCTCGAAGAAGATCGGGCCGATGCAGTTCTGGGTGAAGATCTGCAGCAGCTTGCGCTGGTGGGTTTCCGGATCGGCGTCGATGAGGATCTTGTTTTTGGCCAGGCGCGCGACATCCTCGCCATGGTTCGGCACGCGCTGGTCGATCACATCGAAGTAGGTCTCCGGCGTGTCCAGGAACTGCACGCCCTGCGCGCGCATCGCCTCGACGGTCTCGTAGATGTTTTCGGTGAAGCAGGCGATGTGCTGGATGCCCTCGCCCTTGTAGGCGTCCAGATACTCGTTGATCTGGCTCTTCGGATCGGACGATTCGTTCAGCGGAATGCGCACGATGCCGTCCGGGGCGGTCATCGCCTTGGACACCAGGCCGGTCTTCAGCCCCTTGATGTCGAAGTAGCGGATCTCGCGGAAGTTGAACAGGCGCTCGTAGTAATCCGACCACTGCTGCATGTTGCCGAAGTACAGGTTGTGGGTCAGGTGGTCGATGAAGGTCAGGCCGAAGCCGAACGGGTTCTGCTCCACGCCGGGAAGGGCTTCATAGTCATCGCCATAGATGCTGCCGGCGGCGCCGTAGCGGTCCACCAGGTACAGCATGCAATCGCCGATGCCCTTGATCACCGGGGCGTCGACCGCGCGGCTGTCGGGCTTGAAATCGATCGCTTCGGCGCCGTTGCCCAGTGCGGTCTGGTAGACCTCCGCACCCGGCTTGCTGAAGCGGATGGCGAATCCGCAGGCACACGGACCATGCTTGGCGGCGAAATCAGCGGCGAACGAATCAGGGTCTTCGTTGACCAGGAAGCTGACGTCGCCCTGGCGGTAGACGGTGATCGGGCGCTGCTTGTGGCGAAGCACGGCGGTGAACCCCATGCTGCGGAAGTACGCATGCAGTTCCTCGGCCCGTCCGGCCGGGGCGGCGAACTCGACGAACTCGAAGCCGTCGATGCCCATCGGGTTTTCGAACGTGGTCACCTGCATGCCCGGGTTGGGATGCGTAGCGGTCGGGACGGTGGTATTCATGGCGTAGGCTCCGATTCGTGACCTGCCCGCATACCAACAGGTGCGGGCGGGGGGCAGACCCGCGAGAATGCGGAGTCCGGACACTCCCTTTATAGTTACACATGAAACCACCATCAAGGTGCACCGCAGCATGAGTCCCACTGATCCGCTTTCGTCCAGCCTGTCCACCAGCGTGCGCGCCTCGCACGTGCTGCTTGATCTGGAGCAGTTCCTGCCGTACCGGCTGAGCGTGCTGTCCAACCGGGTCAGCGGCAACATCGCCAAGCTCTATGGCGACCGTTACGGCCTGGCCATTCCGGAATGGCGGGTGATCACCATTCTGGCGCTGTATCCGGGCTCATCGGCGAGCGAGGTCTCCGAGCGCACGGCGATGGACAAGGTGGCGGTGAGCCGGGCGGTGGCGCGGCTGCTGGAGCGGGGTTTCATCAAGCGCGAGACGCACGGTGACGATCGCCGGCGCTCGGTGCTGGCGCTGTCGGCGGCGGGGTTCGAGGTCTACGAGACGATCGCGCCGCTGGTGATCGAGATCACGCGCAAGCTGATGTCGGTGCTGAGCGAGGAGGAGGAGCAGTTGCTGGAAACGCTGATCCTGCGCTTGGCGGATGAGGGGCTGCAGCGCATGGGCGACACGGGCTAGGGGGTGTGCCGGGGGCTGCGCCCCCGGTCCCCCCTGCTACAGCTGACGGCGTACGGCAACGGCAACGGCGTGAAGCGGTGGTGGGTGGGGCCATCGGCGCGGGGTGGGCCGTGGCGGCATGCCGGGGGACGGCAAAAACCGCATCCCTGCAGGCCTCGGCGAGCGCCATCCAGGCGCTCGCCGAGGCACGCAGGACGCAGTTGTTGCCGTCCCCCGCCCAGCCAGCCCTCCCGCCCAAGCACACGCCCACGCCCACGCACGCACCCGGACACACGCCGCCACCTCGAGCGGCCGCGCCGTTCGCGGCCGCGCCTAAGCTCAGGTGCTTGCGC
>Ga0207841_1000237_pt1 | contig 24526 bp, 20 predicted proteins | sample HigsolmetaGSP18D_FD_184846 | JGI IMG/M metagenome (GOLD analysis project Ga0207841, IMG submission 184846) | High solid enriched microbial communities from the Joint BioEnergy Institute, USA - SP1-8-D (SPAdes) | ecosystem: Engineered > Bioreactor > SSF (Solid state fermentation) > Aerobic >... | reverse complement strand
AAGCTTTAATTGCAAGCAAGATATGGCCCTCTTGATGAACTGCTGAATCTGCTGTTTTGCGTGGCATTTTGGTGGTTGAAGTTGATGAGCGCGTCGCGTAGTTTGGTGGGGTGTTTCGCTCGGTGATCTGTTTCGCTCGGTGATTGATTATGTTAACGTAATCCACCACCGAGCGGCGCACACCACTGAGTGGCACAAAAGTTCCAAGTTTCCCCCCTATCCATCTTCCCCTATTCAACCACCCAATATGCCACCAAAATCATCAGATTCTGCAGTTAATCAAGAAGATCGTCTTCTATTAGCTATAAAGGCCTATCAGAATGGGCAGTTTCAGAGCAAAGCAGCAGCAGCAACAGCATTTGATGTGCCTCCACAGACCCTCCAGTATCAGCTTTGCAGCAGAACAGCACGTTCAGATACCATGCCAAATAGTCAAAAGCTCACAAAATCAGAAGAATATTCACTCAAAAAGTGGATTCTTGATATGGACAAGTGAGGTCTACCACCATCTTATGCCACTGTATGCAGAATGGCAGATCTATTACTATCTGATTGCAAAGGCAATACTGCATCAATTGGTCCAAATTGGGTGACCCAATTTATCAAGCAGCATAATGATCTTGCATCAAAATACAATTGCAAGTATGATTATCAATGAGCACAATGTGAGAATCCAGATATTATCAAGAATTGGTTCAATCTTGTTCAAAATACTGTAGCAAAATATGGTATTCTTGAACAGGATATCTACAATTTTGATGAAACAGGCTTTCAAATAAGTGTGGTATTTACAGCAAAAGTTATCACTGGATCTCACCATTCTACAAGCTGTGTGCAAGCTATACAGCCTGGGAATTGTGAATGAGTGACAGCTATTAAATCAGTTAATGCTACAGGCTGGGCCCTACCCCCTATGATCATCTTTGCTGGCAAGGTCCATCAATCTATATGGTATTAAGATCTGCCTCATGACTGGACAATAGGCCTAAGTGACAATGGGTGGACCAATGATGAGCTGGGCTTGCTATAGCTAAAAGAGGTCTTTGAGAGGCATACAGCAGCACATACAATAGAGAGATATCACCTTCTTATTCTGAATAGTCATGGCAGTTATGCTACAGCAGATTTTGACTTCTTCTGCAAGAATCATCAAATCATTTCTCTCTATATGCTGGCACATTCATTCCATTGCCTATAGTCTTTTGATGTCTCTTGCTTTGCTCCCCTAAAGCAGGCCTATGGGCAGCAGGTTCAGAAGAGCATGCATCTTGGCATCAATTATATTGATAAGCAAGGCTTCTTATTGCTATATCAGTCTTCATGAAAAGCACTTTCAGCAGCCAATATAAAGAGTGGATTTGCAGCAACAGGTCTAGTGCTATTCAATCCACAGCACATGCTAGATATGCTCAATATTTAGTCTAAAAAGATTACTCCACCTTCTTCTTCTTATGGCCCCTGGGTTGCAAAGACTCCTCATTCTACTGCAGAGGTGCAAAAGCAGATGCAACTTATCAAGGAGCTTATTGACTGTCATTCTCAAAGCCCTCCAAATCAAGCAATTGGTCAGCTGGCAAAGACATGCAAATCTACTATGCATGAAGTCCTCATGCTTTGGCAGCAGATGGAAGAGCTTCATGCTGCTAATCAGTATTAAAAGTGAAAGAGAGAAGCCCCTAGATCCTTTATTGCTTCAGGAGGCATTCTAACAGGTGCTCAAGGCCAGCAGCTTGCTCAAGAAGCTGAGCAAGCATTAGAGGGTGAATTGCAGGAGCAGAAGAAATAAGCACCACCACAGTGCAGTAACTGCCATCTGATTGGTTATATTAGGACTCAATGCCCTAGTAAATAGGCCTACCTAGTATATAGCATCATTATCATATTCATTTGTGGATAGATTCCTAATAGAATTTGCGGCATTGCAGCATTGTGTTCTGCTAGAATCTTTGTGCTGCTCAGTGGTGTGCGCTGCTTGGTGGTGGATTATGTTAACATAGTCAACCACCAAGCAGGCCACACCACCGAACAGGCCACCCAACACGTGATGCGATATACTCAACAAATTCAAATCAAGATGTCAGCACTGCAGAGTGATCAAGATAGCTCTAAAGAAGGCAGATTTCTTCTGGCAATTAGAGCCTATCAAAATGGTCAATTTTCTAGTATTAGAGCTGCTGCTAAAGCATATGACATGTCAAAATCTACATTGACAGCATGTCTTTGCAGCCGCACTTTGCATGCAGATTCAGCACCAAATTGTCAAAAACTCACATCTATTGAAGAATCTACCCTTGTGGAATAAATATTATCTATAGATAAATGTGGTATGCCACCTCATGCTGCCACTGTACAGAAGATGGCCAATCTATTACTAGCTAAGCATTCAAAATCAGCATCTATACCAACCACTATTAGCAGGAACTGGGTACAACAATTTATTAAATACTATAAGAAACTTCAATCAAGATATAACCACAAATATAATTATTAACAGGCTCAGTGTGAAGATCCAAAGATCATCCATAAATAGTTTCAATATATGTGAGATATTATTTAACAATATAATGTGGTTGATCAAGATATCTATAACTTTGATGAGACTGGCTTTCAAATAGATATGATATCAACTGCCAAAGTTATCACTGGCTCAGATCAATCTAGCTGTGCCAGATCTATACAGCCTGGAAATTGCAAATAGGTGACTATTATTGAATTAATTAATTTATCTGGATGGGCCTTATCTCCCATAATCATATTTATAGGAAAGATACATCAAGCTTTATAATATAAAGATATACCATCTGACTGGATAATTGGGGTCAGTAAGAATAGCTGGATAAATAATTAACTTGACTTACTTTAGATTAAAGAGATATTTCATAAGCATACCTATACCCATGTAATTAGAAAATATTGATTGTTGATTCTTGATGGTCATAGAAGTCATATTACATCTGAATTTAATTAGTTCTGCACTCAGAATATAATTATTTTATTATGTATGCTTGTTATAGCCGGAGTTGGTATAAAGGTGGGGTATATTATGTGGGGAGCACATGACAATAAATTAAAGCCTCCTCATTCTGATTCAATAAAGCTCTATGATCCAACAGAGTTCTATGATCCAAACACTCAGAATAATTCAAAGCAACTCATTGATCCAAGCAGATAGGCATATATATAACAATGCTTTTTTCAGACAGATTCTGACCCTCATGGTCGACTCATATAGCAATTTGTCATATAGACAGTATTAGTAACACAGGCTATTCTTATTATTATATTGCTCACCCCCTTGTTTCTTGTTCTTAAGATAAACCAACAGCTTCTTTGGTCTAGCTATCTAGGCCTGTTGTTACACTTCAACCACCTTTCTTGCAGGAAGCAAGGCAAGTTGTGGGCACCTAAGAGAGAGCAAGTATGGAGGGATATATCTTTAACCAGGAATTAACTCAAGCAGTAAGAGCTCTACAGGAACAGATTCAGCAGCTACAGAAGTAGCTACAGAGACAGGTCAATGAGAATATACAGCTGCAAGAATAGATAAGATATCTTAAGCACCAAACACAGAAAAGCAACACAAGGCAGACAATTAATCCCAGTCAAGATTCAACTCAGTGAATTAAAGTGGCCAAACCAGACCTCTTTTATGGAGAAAGAAAGAAGCTCCAGATATTTATTTCCCAGTTAAAACTTTACTTCTTTTTTAATGCACCAGACTTCTCAGATAAAGATAGAAAGATCATGTTTGCAGCAATCTATCTTTAAGGTATAGCAGCTCAATGGTTTGAACTCTATTTCTGAGATTGAATGCAGAAGGCACCTAAAGAACATTAATCAAAAATTAATAAAATATTTAATGGATTCCCTACCTTTGTGGCTAAGATAAAGCAGAACTTTGGAGACCTTAATAAAGTCTGGAAGGCCACTTATATTATTATGACAATTTGGCAAAAGACCTCTGTTGCTGCTTACACCACTGAATTCCAGCAAGCTGCAGTATATTTAAGTGACTGGTCAGACAAATTCCTTATAGAGCACTATCAACAAGGGTTGAAGAACAAAATCAAGAATAGACTAATAATTTATAAGGATTTCAAGGACCTGAATGCACTTATCAACTTAGCTATTAAGATTGACAACTGCTTCTTTGAATGTTGCTACCAAGCTAACCCACCATGACAGAACAACCAGCAATATACTGGAAATGGAGATAATGCTATAGAACTAAATAGCACCAACTAAAAGAACTCCCAGAAGAACAAGTTTAAACAGTCTGACAAAAAGCCTTAAGAATCTAACCCCAACTAGATTAAAGAGCAAAAGAAACAATATAAGCAGAAGCTATATATTTATTGTGGAAAGAATAACCATATAAGATGGAAGTGTCTCAACAAGCCCAAAAAGAAGGAAAAGAAGCAAGCTGCTGCTACTCAGAAAAAGGAAGAAGACTACACTGCCTATTATTAAACTGTCTGTTATAATAACAACTGCAATATCCACCAGTCAGAAAAGAATGCCACAGGCTAATATTTAAAGCCACTTAAGTCAAAAAACTAGTTAGCCCTGCCAGAAAGGGACACTTGCAGAGAGTGCAGCTAGAGTCTCTATATCTTAACACAAGCACTACCAAAAAAGGACTATACCAGCAGCTTATTGTTAACAGCAAGATCAATGGGAGAAAAGCAAGAATTATAATTAACAGTGAAGCAACTGGAAACTTTATCAGTAATATCTTTATCACTCAGAATCACATCTTTTATTGGGCAAAGGAGAGACTCTATGAGTTGATTATAATAGATAAGTCATCTAGCAACTATAGAGATAAATAGATATAAATGAAAACCAAGAAATCCACCCTGATAATTAAACAGCATTCTAAACAGATTAATCTGAACATCACACAGATCTCAAGACACAATATTATTCTAGAAATACTCTGGCTAAAGACACATAACCCTCATATAGACTGGAAGACTGAAAGGATATGGTTTGCAGAGAAATTTAAAAGCAGTATAAAACTTGAAAGACAGCCTGAGGGACAGAACCAATTAAAGAATATTAAGATTTAAGAGATATTGGGGGAAGCACTGAAATATATGTAGTAACAGAGAGAGCAAGTTGGTGTCTTATATATTTGCTCTAGAGAGGTCAGAGAAGTGAGAACTCTAATAAAAGAGTAAGAGACAGCCAGACTCTTTATCCAGAAGATAAAGAATGTGCCACAGGAATACTGAGACTTTCAGGATGTTTTCCAGAAAAAAGACAAAGAACAACTGCCAGAACACCAACTATAAGATTATAAAATATTATTAAAATTAGGAATATAGCTAGTATTCAAACTAATCTACCCTCTCTCAGAAAAGGAACATGAGGTATTACAGAAATATATTAATAAAAACCTGAAAAGAGAATATATTAGACTATCAATCTTATCAGCTAAATACTTTATACTGTTTGTCTCTAAGAAGAATGGAAAGTTACAGCTCTGTGTGAATTATCACCAGCTTAATAATATCACCATTAAAAATTGCTATCTGCTGCTGCTCATCTCAGAGCTCCAGGATAAATTTAGGAAGGCCAGATACTTCACTAAGCTAGATTTACACAAAGGCTATTACCTAGTCCAAATGAAGAAAGAAGAGGAATGGAAGACTATCTTCAAAACTCATCTAGAATACTTTAAATATATAGTTATGCTATTTGGACTTATTAATGTGCCTGCCACATTCCAGAGCCTAGTCAACAACACATTACAGGACTATTTAGATATCTTTTGCATAATCTATCTTGATGACATCCTTATCTATTCAGGAACTCTGGAAGAATATAAAGAGCATGTGAAAAAAGTCCTGAAGGCTCTACAGGATAGAAAGCTCTCTGTAGCCTCAGAAAAATGCAAATAGCACACCCAGAAAGTAGAGTTTTTAGAATTTGTTATTACTCCAGAGTATGTGGAGATGGATGAGAGGAAACTGGCCATCATTAAAAAATAATCTACTTTTACTTTAGTCAAAGAAGTGTAATCCTTTCTTGAATTTGCCAACTTTTACTAAAAATTCATCTGGAACTACTCCAAGATTGCAGAACCCTTAATATGGCTCACCAGGAAAAAGCAGAGCTTTAAATAAAAAAAAGAACAGCAAGCAATATTTAAGAAGTTAAAACAGAAGTTTTATAAGAAGCCTGTTTTAAAGATCTATAATCCAGAGAAACTGGCTATATTAGAGATAAATGCCTTAGATTATGTCATTGAAGCATGCCTCAGCCAGCCAGATGAGAAAGGCAGGCTACACTTTATTATTTATTACTTCAGAAAGATAACACCCTCAGAGCTGAATTACAATATTTATGACAAGGAACTACTGGCTATTGTTACAGCTTTAAAAAAATAAAGATATTATCTAGAAGAAGCCAAGTATCAGACTCTAATATACTGTGATCATAAGAACTTGGTTCACTTTACCACCATTAAGAAGCTGACACAAAGGCAAGCCAGATGGGCCAAAAAACTGGCACAGTATAATATCCAGATCACTTACAGAAAGGGAAGAGAGAATGCCAGAGCTAATACTCTTAGCTAAAGACCAGATTATAAGGCAGAAAGGCCTAGAATTCAGCCAGCAATTTTTAGAACTAAGGCAGATGGCACACTTGTTCTAGCCAGGCAGCTAGCACCAGTTTTCCAAATCACTGGCTCATGGGAGGAAGAGATCAAGAAAGCCTATAAAAATAACTCTATAACCCAGAAATTGTTGAAGATCATTGAGAAGTCTGAGACACAGAAGCCTATAAAAAGAGACCTCAACATAGTCATAAGAAAAAAAAGCATTATTCTATATCAGAGACTGGTCTACATGCCTGTCAAACTTCAAGAATAGCTGATCAAGGATATTCATGAAGCCCCAGCATATAGCCACCAGAGAATGGACAAAATTATTGAATAAATCATCAGGAATTTCTACTTCCCAGAGCTCAGAAAAATAGTACAGAAAGTGGTTTCTTAATACAATCTCTGTATAAGAAGCAAGGCTGCTAGATATACTTTATATAAATATCTACAGCCTTTGGAGGCGCCTAAAAAACCTTGGCAATCTATATCCCTGAACTTTATTACTAATTTGCCAGAATTGGAGGAACCCCTGACCAAAGTGAAATATAACTTAATTCTGATTATTGTGGACAGACTGATCAAATATGCCTACTTCCTACTCTATTGAAAAACAGTTAATACAGACAACTTGGTATATACCTTCTTACAGATAATTATGGGAAGCTATGGCCTACCAGATGAGATTGTATCAGACAGAGATAAGCTAATTATATCCAAGTTTTGGCAATCCTTGACTCAGCAATTGAGCTCAAAGCACAAGTTATCTACAATAGCATACTCACAGACAGATGAACAGACTGAGCAGATTAATCAAACTCTGGAACAATATCTTTGCTGCTACATTAATTATCAACAGAATAATTGAGTTGAACTACTACCTCTAGCCCAGTTTGCATACAACAGTATAAAGATTAAAGCCACTTAAGAATTATTATTTTATGCCAACTATAGGTTTGAGCCTATAGCATATCAGGAGCCTATTTTTAACAAAGTTTTGGCCCAGAAAGGAATCCTTAAGGCAGACCAATTAAAGAAGCTACATCAACAGCTAAGCCTGAATATTCAATTTATTGCTTATCAAGCAGCCATATACTATAATTAGTGGCACCAGAAAGTGCTTGAGTTTAAGAAAAGAGATAAGGTCTACCTCTTCAGAAAAAACATCAAGACACAGAGACCTAGCAATAAACTAAATTTCAAAAAGATTGGACCCTTTGAAATTGAAGAACAAATAGAGAAAGTGAACTATAAACTCAGATTGCTAGAAAATATACAGATATATCCTGTTTTTTATATCTTTTTGCTAGAACCAGCACCAACCCATGCAACAGTTATTACTGAAATTGAGGAAATACTGCCTGAAAACCCAAAAGCAGATCAAAAATATGAAGTTGAAAAGATACTGGACAGTGGCTATATAAATGGTCAGTTTAGATATCTAATTAAGTAGGCAAGATATGATAATTCAGAAAATATCTAGAAATCTTCTAAGAATTGTGAAGAATGCAAAAATCTCATTAAGAAGTTCTATCTCCAGAATCCAGACTGCTCAAAGCCAGAGGATCCACCACCTTGGAGGAAAAAAGATCAGCCAAGAAAGAATCCCAGAAAGAGAGACAGAAGAGATCCACAGATAAATTAATCTCACCTGCCAGATCAGAGGCATTAGCTGAACTAGCACTAATAGTCAAATTGAAAGCCACTGCCTGAATGTTCAAAGAAGAAGAATCAGCATCTAAACTCTTATAATATGGTCTCTTGGGATAAGAACCCTCAGAACCCCCAGTTTCAGCCTTCAGACACTCTAGCTCTTCTAAATCCTCAACAGCCTGAGCCTTTTTCAGCAATATGAGAGCTTCATATTTCTTTAACAACTCAGCCTGCTTCTCAACATGTTCTAGACAAGCTATAGAAGCATAAAGGGCTTGACAAGCAGTCTTATAATTGGCACAAACCTTATCCAGAGCCTTTTTTAACTGGATAACTAGAAAAAGGGTTAGGAAAAAAAGGAAGAAAAAAAGAAAAAGAATAAACAATTAAAATTCTCCACCCCAAAAGCATCATAATTAGCATAACCTCTGCAGCAGCACTCTCTGCAGTGAGAATAATTTAAGAAGATTTTGTATTCCACCTTCTCACCCTTCTCTTGGAGTAAAAGACAACAGGTACATGGGACAGGCATGATTTTGCTAAGAAGATCAATCTTAACACCTAGAGAAAGATGCTCAGAATCTTAATCTGCACAACAATGTTTAGAAGGTATAGCCACATTATAGAACTTGCAGAGAAGAACTCACAGGAAGCAAAAAAAGATCTAAAATATAGGTAGAAGTAAAGAGAATTTTTGAGCTGAAGATCTTTAAGAGGGGAGATAGTGTTATAGCCGGAATTAATATAAAGAAGAGGTATACCACATGGAGATCACATAATATAGATTAAGAAGGCTTATTTTAATCCATCTGCTATTTTGATCCATCTACTGTTTTGATCCATTGGCCACTTTGATCCATCAAAGGCTATGATCCAGAAAGACAGCATATATATAATGACACCTCTTTCAGACAGAATCCAACCCTTATGGTTGACTCATGCAGCAACCCAACATATAGGTTTTGCTGGTAACACAGGTCTATTCTTACTTCTATATTGCTCACCCCCTTGTTTTCTGTTCTCAAGATAAACTCAACAGCCCTATTAGGTCTAGGCATCTAGGCCTGTTGTTACACTTTAAATCAGCTTATCAAGGGATGTCAAATTGCTATAAATAGTGCAATTATTCTTACAAAGAAAAACCAAGATCTACATACTGCAAATAAGAGACAGAAGCAAAAGCACTGGCAATCTAATAAGAAGATAGCTCATAAAGAAAGCCTTTTGGTCCAGAAAGCAAGAGATTTTATGGAAGCTAAAAATCAGGCTTCTGAAGCTTCTACTGCATCTACTCTGAAGATAGCTGCTCAAGCCTCTCCATTACATACACAAGCACCACTAATGTAACAGCACTCAGTTATAATACTATTAGCTGAAACTATGGTAGCTGGTTATACAGAATCAAAAGCATAAAGAAGAGAAAAATCATGAAATTATAAAGTGGTTAATATAGTTAAGTAGTGTCAGCAGTATCTCCCACTGCCTGTTATATTATTTACTTGTTTGTTATGCTGTTATATTATCCCCCCCTTCAAAAACACCTGCCTGCAGGTGTTCAGGGCCTAAATAACTGACTTGTTGTTATTTTTATACTTTTCTGGATTCTCACCATTCTCTCAGCATCTTAACCACTTATTTAGCTGCTTTAGAGGTCTGGGCAGGTCCAGATAGTGCTTATAAAAGCTTTATAGGTGGTATGGTGAGCCTATAAAATTTGCTGCTGAGTACTATATTGGGTCATTATTATAGTCTATTTACTTGACCTTATACTGTAGCTTTTCCTGATGTAGATAAACTGCTAAAATTTCTTTAACCTCTTATTTATATTTCTTATTAATCTCTATAGCTGGGGGAGGATCCTCAATCTGGCCTAAAAAAAAATTAATAGCTGCCTTTCAGAGCTTATCTGATAAAAACACAGAATGCATGTGAATTGAGGCTAATAAGTCCAGCTTATAAGCATTATCAATCTGTTCAACAATGTGGTAGAAGCCTGCTATCTGATAGTTCAGCTTGCAGCTAGAACAGCCTGTCTTCCAAATACAAGCTAATACTTATATTATATTTTTTATCTTGAAATTGACAACCCTCTAATGCTAATCTGCTTGTTGTTGCTGGGAGTTCTAAGCCTTCTCAATAAGCTTTTGAGCATAGTTCCAGGTGGCTTCTAAGTACTGGATCTATTTTTGTGCATTATTCCAGTTCAAACACTTTATAGCAGATTGGTCTGGAAGTTAGGGCTGTTGCCAGTTAAAGAAGATCTATAGTATTACATTTTAATCAATCAAGAATAATGAGACTTTAGTTGACTTATAAAGCAAGACTGCCACTATAAAGTCTATTATTACTAGCCAATCTGATCAATTATCCTGATAGTAATTAATAAAGAGCCTAAAGCACTATGCTATATACTGGTTTATTATCTCTATTTGGCTATCTGTCTGGGCATGGTTTGCAGTGGAGAGCTTCAGCTTCACATCTAAAATCTGATAGAATTTATTCCAGAAGTCTGAAATAAATTGAGGTCTCTAGTCTGATACAATAATGTTCAGGAGTTTAGTCTATTAGTAGATATGCATGATAAAAAGCCTTGCCATATTGCAGGCAGTGATAATCTTATAGCAGGGGATAAATATTAGCCTTTTCTCTAAGCAGTCTACTACTGCAAAAACAGCATTGTAATTATGTCAGTTTTTTTAAAAAGCTTCAGAAGTCCATTGAGATATGTTTCCATAGCTGGTTTAATATAGGCAGTAACTGCAACAGTCTAAGGGCTTTATTACATGAGTTCTGAATCTGCTAATATATGTAGCAGTTAATAATATACTGATCAACATTCTGGGTTATGCCTGACTAGTAGTATCTTTCTGCTAGCAGTTTCTTTATCTTATTTTTTTTAGGGTGGGCAGTAGAAGCCTAGCAGTACATCTTATTCAGAAACTGTGTTTGAAAGTTTCTCTTATCTGGTATTATTAGCTAGCTCTGGTTGTACAATAGCAGATTTTTCTCTAGAGACTATAGAGCCTTTTCTTTAGCAGCTGCTGCCCAGAAGTTTGTCAGGGATTCATAAGTATGATTAACTTGTAGCAGACAGTCTGCTAGATGCAACTTCTCTTAAATTAATATCAGCTCTGCATAGAGGTTTTCCATCTCTTGTATAATATAAGAGTCAAGCTATTCTGTCTTTAAAAGCTGCTGAGTCTAGTATTTCTTTTTTAGGTAATTCTGGGCTTCTACTATTTCTGGCTGTTGGGATAAAGTATTTGCTAATGAGTTCTGCTTCTCTAAGCAATATTAAATCATAAAGTAGAATCAGATAAGATACTCAGCCCACTTTGCCTGCTGCAAGGTCAAGACTTTAGTTATCATAAAATATTCCAAAGCTCAGTAGTTTATTAGAATATTAAAGAGATTCTCCTGCTGTAAGTCTTTTAGCTCCAGTTGCTATTTCTTTAAGGCCTGTATAATGGCTAAAAGCTTTTTATTATAAATTGCATAGTTGCACTCTGCCAGTGCTATAGTTTTTGAGAAATAAGCTATTGAGTACCATTGTTTATTCTTATCTATATTCAACTAAGAGAGTACTTCAGCAACTACCCTATTTAAAGCATTGGTCTCCAGCTTGATTGATTGATAGAGGTTATAATAAATTAGTATTAAAGCAGACATTAGCTATTTCTTAAACAACTTAAAGGCCTAAAGATATTAAGAGTTGAAGTTAAAGAACATGTCCTTTCTTGTAAAATTAAACAAAGATCTTGCAATACAGCTATAGTTCTTAATAAACCATCAGTAGAAATTGTAAAAGCCTAGAAAAAATTGCACTCTCTTAACTGTAAATAAGAGCTTTTAGTTCTGGATTACTGCCATCTTCTCTGGGTTGATCTCTATTTTATTAGTGCTGACAATAAAGCCTAGATACTTGATCTAAATAATATAAAATTTATATTTTTTAATGTCTGCTTGAAGCCCTGTTTCTTAGAGTTAATTTAATACTCTGATAATATACTTCTAGTACTCTAGTTCATTCTGGGAATAGACTAGTATGTCATTAATAAAGATGATCATAAACTGGTCCAGATAATTCAAGAAGAGGTTATTTATATATCTCTAAAAAGTAGCTAGTTTATTGATAAGCCTAAAAAGCATCACTCAATATTTATAGGCTCTATAATAAGTTCAGAATATTGTTAGGTCTTCTGACTTAGAATTTATCCAGATTTTGTGAAATGCCTGTCAGATATTAAGTTGAGTGAAGATTCTTGCTTGACTTAGATGTTCTAGAGTCTTATTGATTAATAGCAGAAGGTAGCAGTTTTTCTTTGAGATAGTATTTAGCTTCTAATAATCTATACAGAGGTGCAGCCCCTCATTAGCCTTACAGACAAAAAGAATTGAGGAAGCAAAGAAAGCTTTACTAAAAATTATAAAGCTCTTATTCAGATTCTTTATTAGGTATTTTTTGATAGCTTTCAGTTTCTCAGCAGATTGCTTATATAGAGGGCTATAGCCTAGAGAATTCTTCTCAGTAAGCTCAACACAGTAGTTATAGAAATAGTATAGTGATAACTGATCAGAGACTTTCTTAAAGAACATATTCTGCCAGAGATAATAGCATGCCAGAAGATATTTGTTTAGATAGACCTCTTTATTTTCTTCTGTTGGTGGAGGTTAGGTTTTTTTCTTAATAATCTAATCAATCTTATGGAGATTAATAATGAAGGTTTTGCTCTCTTGAGCTCAAACAGAGCAGTAGAAGCCTGCAGCTCTAATTATAGCAATATCAATCTTTAGGAGTTTCTTTGAAGATTTTTTTAAAAATTGTGAATAATGCTGTTTCACCATAGGTTCTATCTCTTAAAGAGCTTAATTTATCTTAGCTAGATCTAAATACCTATTTATGGCAGCAGTTTGGGGTGGTTGATATCTAGCAGATTCAGTATTTAGAGCTTGCTATTAGATATTTATCTCATCTTCTGCAGCCCTGAGTTGGTGCTGGGGATCAGGATCTGGCTGTCTTAAAATTTCTTGAGAGACTGCCTTCTCACAGGCTAAACAGACTTTATTGAGCTCTGAGTGCTGGTTTGGCCAAATCAAACATTTATTTTATATATTCAACTAAACATCTTGCTTCTCACACTACTTCTGGCCTAGAATCATGTTATAATGCTCAAGATTAGTTATAAATATAGGCACATCAGCCTGCTGGTGCCTATCAATCATCAGATACAATATAATTGTGTGGGTGATTTGTTCTTCAGTTTGGCCATTATAACCCCAGATGCAGCAATCAGAGTTTAGGGGTATTACTGCTGTTTGAATATATTTAGTCATCTTAATTGCACAAGAAGTATTGATAAATATAGATCTGTTGGCTCTAGAGTCAACCAATGTCTTTAGTTTCACACTTAGTCCATTTTTTGATATATAACTAAATACAACAAAGTGATTGCTGCCAAGCAACTTACTTATGTGTAGTAAAGACAGGTTAACCTTATAGCTCTTCTTTAGAAAGAAGACTTTTTCTAGAATAGAGCTTTTTTTAAATTCTGATTTTTATCTGATATTTCCTTCTTCTCTTCTAGAGTCTTAATCTCTAAGGCCTTTTTATGGGGGCAGTGTAGAATAATATAGCTAGTTTTCTTATAATAAAAGCATTTTTCTTCCCACATTAGTTCTGCCCTCTGTTTATCATCTAGTCTGCTAGCCTTGAAAGCTGCAGGTGCAGCAGTTCTGGTGATATACTTATTATAGGGCTTAGCAGCAGGAGCAGTTCTAGCAGGTTTATAAAACTTATTCTGGGCCTTAGACTTCTCAGTATTGATCTGCAGAATATATGCTGCCTGAGAACAGGCAGTAGAGAATTTATTAAAAATTCTAAAAATATAATAGTCTCAGATAATCAGGTTTTAAAGTTTGTTAGTAAGCTTGTCAAAAAGCTTCTTCTTGTAATTTTCTAAGCACAGCTGGGATTCACCTGCCAGATGCATAAATTCTGCTAGAAAGTTATGGTATTTCTGATATAATTCCATCTAAAAATAGTGCAATTAGTGTCTAGCTGTTATATAGCAGTTCAGATTAAAGAAGATTGATTTCAGGTGCTTAAAGACCTTATCAGCAGTTTGGTATTGATTTACTAAGTCTTCTTGAAATTGAGGAGTTGCATGTTTGGCAACATACTTATTAAGACAACTCTGCATATATACAACTTGAAGCAGATTGCTAAAGTAATAATCAGCATTGATATTTAATTTGTCTTTTATCTGAGTTATTTAATTATCAAATTTGGGTTCCTTTCTGTCAGTTAGAATGGGTAGGTTTGGGAGCTTAATAATATATCTGAGTTGATCAGAAATAGGGATAGTTCTATAATCTCTATAAATTCTTACAGTTATCTCTGCAAAGACATCTTAATATTTGTCTTATTTAGTGATAAGTTCAATGATCTGACTCTTCTGAGCATTAAGTTGCTGGCAGAGACTCTCAGTGTAATGTTCTATATAATTAATTTAATGCTTTTTGTTCTTCTGATCAGCCTTCTACATGCAAAAAAGGCCTTCAAAGAGTTCTTCTAGAGCATTTTAGCATTTGGCAAGGAATTCAGTCTTGGTAATTGTTTCTGGCTCATCTATTCCTTGAGGGAGAATAGAAACATGTTAAGATTCTCCTGGTTTAGGAGATTTCTCAACTGCACTAATTAAGTTAGAGCTTGTAGGCTTATCAGCAGTTTAAGCTATCTTATTAGTCTTCTGGGTTCTAGGTTCTGGAGATCCTTGATCTAGGCTGCAAGGTTCTGGAGTCTTGAAAATTGAAAGAAAGATTGTCTAGCCCCAAACACATATAAGGTTGCTTATCACTCTGGATTGCACATAAATGTGTAACTAGAGTAAACAAGAGGGTTTAGTAAAATAAGAAGTTTAGAATTAATGCTTTTAATTATATGATGGTGCTCAGTCATAGTACTATTAGCTGAAACTATGATAGCTGGTCATACAGAATCAAAAGCATGAAGAAGAGAGAAATCATGGAATTGTGAAGTGGTTGATATAGCCAAGTAGTACCGGCAGTATTTTCCACCGCCTGCCATACCGCCTACTTGTCTGCCATGCTGTCACAACCAAGGTGCAGTGGGTGCAATATTATAGAGTATAAGATAAGTAAATGCCCTAGCTGCAATTTCTCCTAATTTCTTTTGTATATAAAGCAGTTTTGGTTGAATAAAATGAGTTCAAATTTCATATATTTGACGCGGTTGTGTTGGGCGCATGGCTCAGTGGGGAACACAGCTTGGTGGTAAATTACATTAATCAATCACTGAGCAAAACAGATCACTGAAACACTTCACCAAACTACACAATGTGCTCATCAACTTCAACCACCAAAATGCCATGCAAAACAGCAGATTCAGCAGTTCATCAAGAAGGCCATATCTTGCTTGCAATTATAGCTTTCAATAATGGTCAATTTAAAAGCATACAGGCTGCTGCACAGGCATATAATGTGCCATATTTAACACTCTACAACTGCCTATGTAGGTGTACTGCATGTGTAGATGCAATACCAAACAGCAAAAAGCTTATCACCACTGAAGAATCTATACTTGTCAAATAAATATTATCAATAAATTGACAGAGACTACTATTATGAATCACTATTGTACAAGATATAGCCAGTCTATTACTATCTAGCTGGTTGAATGCACCAGTTACTTGTAACAACAGGCCTAGATAACTAGACCTAAAAGAGTTATTGGTTTATCTTGAGGACAGAAAACAAGAGGGTGAGCAATATAAAAATAAGAATAAATCTGTGTTACTAGCAATGCCTATATATCAGGTTACTATATGAGTTAATCACAAGGGCCAGAATCTATCTGAAAGAAGTATTTTTATATATATGCTATCTTCCTGAGTTTCTGAGGCTTGTGGAATAGCTTATAGTCTTAAATTATTTAGATTAGTAGAACTCTGAACTGATCCTCTAATCCTTAAATTAGTTAGATTAGTATGCCAAGAATTGATTACACTGATTCAGTTACATAATTATTTCAGAAATAAGTAATTCTATTCTTCAACTAAAATTTTACAATGTTTTTGTAACATTATCTCTTCTCTAGATAGCTTTTGTCTTGAAAGCTTTTAAAGAGATAAGTTCTCCCTCTTTCTTTTTCTTTCTTTTTATCATCTTCTGGTTCTTGAGATGTGGTTTTACAATATCTTAAAAATGTCCTTAAAATACAACTGCTGACTCTCTTAATCTGGCTACAGCTGTTCAGCATTTTGGGTTCCAGATTGTTCCTTGTTTTAACTATATTTTTTGAGATTTGGAGTGCAGGGTTAGTCCTCACTCTAATTACTGTTTAAAGTATATTCTCTGGAGTTTTACTATATGTGATGCTTCTTAAGTTTTTATTGCTATTAGTTTGTTGCTCCTCTTTTGTCTTGCTTGCTTGTCTAATCATCTTAGTGAATTGTATTTGTTGTCAGCAAGAATGGATTTGTACTGAAGAGGCTGTTACAAAGACATTGTGAGGCCCTAGTTAGAGGACAGAATTACTTATTTCTGAGATAATTATATAACTGAATCAGTGTGATTAATCCTTGGCATACTGATCCAACTGATCTGAGGATCAGAGAATCAGTTTAAAGTTCTACTAATTTAAATAATTTAAGACTATAAGCCATTCCACACACCTTGGAGACTCAGGAAGACAGCATGTATATAAAGACACTTCTTTCAGACAGAATCCAACCCTTGTGGTTAACTCACATAGTAACCTGTCATATAGGCATTGCTAGTAACACAGGTCTATTCTTGCTATTATATTGCTCACCCCCTTGTTTTTTGTCTTCAAGATAAACCAACAGCCCCTTTAGGTCTAGTTATCTAGGCCTGTTGTTACACTTTGACCACCATTCTTGCAGGAAGCAAGGCATGTGTAGGTGTCTAAGAAATAGCAAGTATAGAGAAATATATCTTCAACCAAAAATTAGCTCAAGTGGTAAGAGCCCTACAGGAACAGATTCAGCAGTTACAGAAACAGCTACAGAGATAGATCAACAAGAATATGTGGCTATAAGAGCAAATAGGATACCTTGATCATCAAACTCAAAAAAGCAACATAAGGCAGATAACCAATCTCAGTCAAAACTCAGCCCAGCAGACTAAAGTGGCTAAACCAGATCTTTTTTATAGAGAAAGGAAGAAGCTCCAGATATTTATCTCTCAGTTGAAACTCTACTTCTTTTTCAACACACCAGACTTCCTGGATGAAGACAGAAAGGTTATGTTTGCAGCAATCTATCTTTAAAGCATAGCAGCTCAATGGTTTGAACCCTATCTCTAAGATCAAATGCAAAAGATGCTGAAGAATGTCAACTAAAGACTAATAAAGTGTTCAATAAATTCCCTACTTTTGTGGCTAAAATAAAGCAGAACTTTGGAGATCTCAATAAAGTCCAGAAAACCACTTATACTGTTATAATAATCTGGCAGAGGACTTCTGTTGCTGCTTATACTACTGAATTCCAGCAAGCTGTGGCATATCTAGGTGATTGGTCAGACAAATCTCTTATAGAGCACTACCAACAAGAACTAAAGAATAAAATCAAGGATAAACTGATGATTTATAAGAACTCTAAGAATCTGAATATGCTTATAAACCTGACTATCAAGATTAATAACCACCTCTTTGAATGTTGCTATCAAGCCAACCCTCCACAACAGAACAATCAGCAGCATACTGAGAATAGAGGCAATGCCATGAAACTTAACAGCACCAATCAAAAGGATTCCCAGAAGAACAAATCTAAATAGTCTGACAAGAAGCTCTGAGGACCCAATCCCAACTGAATTAAGAAGCAAAAGAAACACTATAAGCAGAAGCTATATATCTATTGTGGAAAGAATAATTATATGAGATGGAAGTGTCCCAACAAGCTTAAGAAAAAGAAAAAGAAGCAAGCTGCTGCCACTCAGAAAAAAGAAGATCATGCTGCTTACTACTGAACTGCCTGTTATAACAATAACTGCAATATCCATCAATCAGAAAAGGATCCCACAGACTGATATCTAAAGCTGCTCAAGTCAAAAAACTAGTCAGCTCTGCCAGGAAGGGATACTTGCAGAAAGCACAGCTAAAATCTCTATACCTTGATACAAGCACCATCAGGAAAGGGCTATATCAGCAGCTTATTACTAATAGCAAGATCAACAGGAAAAAAGCAAGAATTATGATTGATAGTGGAGCCACTGAAAACTTTATCAGCAATACTTTTGTCATCAAGAATTATATCCCTTATCAGGCAAAGGAAAAACCCTACAAGCTGATTATAGCAAATAAATTATCTAGCAACTATAGAGATAGATAAGTATAAATAGAGATCAAGGAATCCACCCTGAGAATTGGTCAACATTTTAAGTAAATCAACCTGAACATTATGCAGATCTTAAGGCATGATATCATTCTAGAAATACTCTGGCTAAAGATGCACAACCCCTATATAGACTGAAGGATCAAAGAGATACAGTTTGCAGAAACACCTAAAAGTAATATAAGGTCTAAGAGACAGCCTGAGGGGCAGAACTGACTAGAAAGTATTGAGGTCCAGAAGATATCAAAGAAAGCATTAAAATATATGTGGCAATGAGGAGAGTAAGTCAGCATGTTATATATTTGCCCTAGAGAGGTCAGAGAAGTGGAAACTCTGACAAAAAAACAAAAAACAGCCAGACCCTCTATCCAGAAAATAGAGAGTGTGCTGCAAGAATACTGGGACTTTAAAGATGTTTTTCAGGAAAGAGGCAAAGAACAACTATTAGAACACCAGCTATAAGATTATAAGATACCATTAAAATTAGGGATATAGCTAGCATTTAAGCCAATCTACCCCCTCTCAGAAAAGAAACATGAGGCACTATAAGAATACATTAATAAGAATCTGAAGCAAGAATATATTAGGCTATTAACTTCATCAGCAGGTTACCCTATACTCTTTGTCTCTAAGAAGAATGGGAAGTTATGGCTCTGTATAAATTATTATTAGCTCAATAATATCATCATCAAGAATTGCTATCTGCTGCTGCTCATCTCAGAGCTTCAGGATAGGCTTAGGAGGGCCAGATATTTCACCAAGCTAGACTTATATAAAGACTATTATCTAGTCTAAATAAAGGAAGGAGAAGAATGAAAGACTGCCTTCAGAACCTATCTAGAACATTTTAAATATACAATTATGCTATTTAGACTTACTAACATGCCTGCCACATTTCAGAGCCTAGTCAACAACATATTATAGGACTACTTGAATATCTTTTGCATGGCCTACCTCAACAACATCCTCATCTATTCAGAAACCCTGGAAGAATATAAGGAGCATATAAAGAAGATTCTAAGAGCTCTACAGAATAGAAAGCTCTTCATGATCTCAGAGAAATGTGAATAACACATTCAGAAAGTAAAGTTTCTAGAATTTGTCATTACCCCAGAACATGTGGAAATAGATAAAAAGAAACTGGCCATCATTAAAGAATGGCCTACTTTTATTTTAGTTAAAGAAGTGCAGTCCTTCCTTAAATTTGCCAACTTTTACTGGAAATTCATCTGGAACTACTCTAAGATTGCAGAACCCTTGATACACCTCACCAGAAAGAAGCAAAGCTTCAAATAAGGAAAAGAACAGCAGGCAGCATTTAAAAGATTAAAGCAGAAGTTCTATAAAAAGCCTGTTTTAAAGATCTATAATCCAGAGAAACCAGCTATATTAGAAACAGATGTCTCTAATTATGCCATTGAAGTATGCCTCAGCCAGTCAGATAAGAAAGGCAGATTGCATCTTATTATCTATTATTCTAGAAAGATGACACCCCCAGAGCTGAACTATAATATCCACAACAAAGAATTACTGGCTATAGTTGCAGTCTTGAAGAAATAGAGGCATTACCTAGAGAAAGCCAAGCATCAAACCTTAATATACTGTAACTATAAGAACTTGGTTCACTTTACCACCACCAAGGAGCTGACTCAAAGACAAGCCAGATAAGCTAAAGAACTGGCATAATATGACATCCAGATCACTTATAAAAAAAGAAGAGAGAATGCCAGAGCTAATGCTCTTAGCTAAAGACCAGACTATAAGACAGGGAAGCCTGGAGTTCAGCCTATAATTTTCAGAATCAAGATAGATGGCACACTTATTCTAGTCAGGCAGCTGGCACCAGTTTTCCAAATTACTAGCTCATAGGAGGAAGAAATCAAGAAGGCTTACAAGAATAACTTTATAGCCTAGAAACTGATAAAAATCCTTGAAAAGTTTGAGATACAGGAACCTGCAGAGAGAGACCCTAATATAGCTATAAAAAAAGAAGGCATTATTCTATACTGAGAATTGATCTATATGCCTGTTAAACTCTGAGAATAGTTGGTTAAGAATATCTATAAAGCCCCAGTATATAGCTATCAGAAGATGAATAAAATTATTAAATAAATTATCAGAAATTTCTATTTCTCAGGACTCAGAAAGACAGTACAGAAAGTGGTCTCCCAATATAATCTCTGCATAAGAAGCAAGGCTGCCAGACATGCTCTATATAGATACTTGCAGCTTCTGGAAGTGCCTAAAAAACCCTGGCAGTCTATATCCCTGAACTTTATTATTAATTTGCCAGAATCAGAGGAACCCCTAACCAAGATAAAATATAACTTTATTCTGATCATTGTAGATAGATTTATTAAATATGCCTACTTTCTACCCTACCAGAAAACAGCTAATATAGATGATCTGATATATATCTTTCTACAGGTAATTGTGGGAAACCATAGCCTATCAGACAAAATTGTGTCAGATAGAGACAAGCTAGTTATATCCAAGTTTTGGCAATCCTTAACTTAGCAATTGAGCTCCAAGCATAAGTTGTCTACAACAGCACACCTACAGACAGATGGGCAGACTGAGCAAACTAATTAAATCCTGAAATAATACCTTCACTGCTACATCAATTATTAACAGAATAATTGGGTTGAACTACTGCCTTTAGCCCAGTTCACATATAACAGCACAAAGACTGAAGCCACCCAGGAATCACCATTTTACACCAACTATAGGTTTAAGCCTATAGCATATCAGGAGCCTATCTTTAGCAAAGTTCTGGTCCAGAAAGGAATTCTTAAGGCAGACCAATTAAAGAAGCTACACCAGCAGCTGAGCCTGGATATTCAATTTATTGCTTACAGAGCAGCTATATACTATAATCAGTGACATCAGGAGATGCCTGAGTTTAAGAAGGGGGATAAAATTGTAACGACAGGCCTAGATAACTAGACCTAAAGGGGTCGTTGGTTTATCTTGAAGACAAGAAACAAGGGGGTGAGCAATATAAGAGCAAGAATAGACCTGTGTTACTAGCAATGCCTATATGACAGGTTGCTATGTGAGTCGACCACAAGGGTCGGATTCTGTCTGAAAGGAGCATCATTATATACATGCTAGTCTGCCTGGATCGATGAGTTCGTTTGGATCATTCTGGGTGTTTGGATCATGGAGCTTCGTTGGATCATAAGGCTTTGTTGGATCAGGATGGGGGGGTTTTGATCCATTGTCATGTGCTCCCTGCATGACATACCCCTCCTTTATGCCAACTCCAGCTATAACACTACCTCCCCTCTTAAGGATCTTCGGCCTGAAGATTCTCCTTTGTTTTTGCCTATATCTAGGCTTCCCCTGCTTCCTGTGAGTTCTCCTCTGTAGGTCTCATAATGTTGCCATGCCTCCTAAACATCACTGTGTAGGTCAGGATTCTGAGCGCCTCTCCTTAGGTGCCAAAGTTGATCTCTTAGGTGAGACTATGCCTGTTCTGTGTACTCATTGCTGTTTGCTTCAAGAGAAGGGGGAGAAGGTGGAATGCAAGGTTTTTCTTAATTATACCCATTGCAGGGAGTGCTGTTGCCAAGGTCTTGCCAACTGTGATGCTTATGGAGTGGAGGATTCTGACTGTTGGTTCCTCCCCCCCCCTTCTTCCCATCTTTACTAACTCTTCTAGTCCATTGATTGAAAAAAGCCCTGGACAAGGTTCATGCCAATTGTGAAGCCGCCCGTCAAGCTCTTTGTGCTTCTATGGAAGCTCTTTGTGTTTCTACAGCCTGTTTAGAACATGTCAAGAAGCAGGCAGAATTGCTGGAACAGCATGGAGCTCTCATGTTGTTAAAGAAGGCTCAGGCTGTTGAGGATTTGAAAGAGTTAGAGCACTTGGAGGCTGAAGCTGAGGATCCTGAGGGTTCTTGTTCCAAGAGGCCACATCATGAGGGTTCCAATGCCAATCCTTCTTCTTCAAATACTCAGGCAGTATCTTCCAATTCAGCCATCAGTGTTGGTTTGCCTAATGTTTTGGATGGGGTCAATTTGTCTGCTTTGTCCCATCTCCCTTCTTGGGATTCTTCCTTGGCCAACCTCTTTTCCTCTGGGGTGGTGGATCCTCTGGCTTCAGGTGATCTGGGTTCCAGAGGTGGAACTCCTTAATGAGATCTTTGCATCCATCACAGTTTTCAGGAGGTTCCCAGGTATTTTCTGAATCATCATACCCTGCCCATTTAATCAGGTATCTGAACTGACTGTCCACATATCCACTGTCCAGTATCTTTTCAACTTTGTACTCTTGATCTGCTTCTGGGTTTTCAGGCAGTATTCCTTCAGCTTTGGTAATGACTGTTGCATGGGTCGGCGCTGGTTCCAACAGGGAGACATAAAAAACAGGGTGTATTTGCATATTTTCTGGCAATCTGAGTTTATAGTTCACTTTTCCAATTTGTTCTTCAATTTCAAAGGGTCCAATCTTTTTGAAATCCAGTTTGTTGCTAGGCCTCTGTGTTTTGATGTTCTTTCTGAGGAGATATACCTTATCCCCCTTCTTAAACTTAGGCGCCTCCTGGTGCTGCTGATTGTAGTACATGGCCGCCCAGTAAGCAATGAATTGGACATCCAGGCTCAGCTGTCAGTGTAGCTCTTTCAACTGGTCTGCCTTGAGGATTCCTTTCTGAGTCAGGACCTTGCCAGGGATGGGCTCTTGGTATGCTGTAGGCTCAAACCCATAGTTAGCATAGAATGGTGATTCCTGGGTGGCTTCAGTCTTTGTGCTGTTGTATGCAAACTGGGCTAGAGGCAACAATTCAACCCAGTTGTTCTGTTGGTAATTGATGTAGCAGCAAAGGTATTGTTCCAGGGTTTGATTAGTCTGCTCAGTCTGCCCATCTGTCTGTGGGTGTGCTGTTGTAGACAGCTTGTGCCTAGAACCCAATTGTTGAGTCAAGGATTGCCAAAACTTGGATGTGACCAGTTTGTCCCTGTCTGACACAATTTCATCTGGTAGACCATGGTTCCCCACAATTACCTGTAGGAAAGTATATGCCAAGTCATCTGTATTGGCTGTTTTCTGGTAGGGTAGGAAGTAGGCATATTTGGTGAGCCTATCCACAATAACCAGGATTGAATTATATTTCACCTTGGTCAGAGGTTCCTCCGATTCTGGCAGATCTATGATAAAGTCCAGGGATATAGACTGCCAAGGTCTTCTAGGCGCTTCCAAGGGTTGTAGATGTTCATATGGGGCGTGCCTGGTGGCCTTGCTCCTTATACAAAGGTTGCATTGGGAAACCACTTTCTGTACTGTCTTCCTAAGCCCCGGAAAGTAGAAATTCCTGGTAATTCATTCAATAGTTTTGTCCATTCCTTGGTGGCCATGCGCTGGGGCTTCATGGATATCTTTGACCAGCTGTTCTTGGAGTTTGACAGGCACATAGACTAGTCCTTGGTATAGGATGATGCCTCCTTTCCCCATAGTTATGTTGGGGTCCCTCTCTGCAGGTTCCTGTGTTTCAGACCTTTCTAGAATCTTTATCAGTTCCTGAGCCATAGGGTCATTCTTATAAGCCTTCTTGATTTCTTCCTCCCATGAGCCAGTGATCCAGAAAACTGGTGCTAGCTGCCTGGCTAGAACAAGTGTGCTGTCTGCCTTGATTCTGAAGATTGCTGGCTGGATTCCAGGCTTTCCTGTCTCATAGTCTGGTCTCCAGCTAAGGGCATTGGCTCTGGCATTCTCTCTTCCTTTTCTGTAGGTGATCTGAATGTCATACCACACCAACTCCTTAGCCCACCTAGCTTGCCTTCGGGTCAGCTCCTTGGTGGTAGTAAAGTGAACCAAGTTCTTGTGGTCACAATATATTAGGGTCTGATGCTTGGCTCCTTCTAGGTAATGCCTCCATTCCTTCAGGGC
>Ga0207841_1000236_pt1 | contig 24553 bp, 20 predicted proteins | sample HigsolmetaGSP18D_FD_184846 | JGI IMG/M metagenome (GOLD analysis project Ga0207841, IMG submission 184846) | High solid enriched microbial communities from the Joint BioEnergy Institute, USA - SP1-8-D (SPAdes) | ecosystem: Engineered > Bioreactor > SSF (Solid state fermentation) > Aerobic >... | reverse complement strand
GCCTTCTTTAGAGGTATTTTGATCGCTTTGTGGTGTAGACATCTTGATTTAAAATGGTCGAACGCGTCGCGCGTTGGGGTAGGTGGCCAGCTCGCTTATATGGCCAGCTCGCTTATAGATTACGTTAGTTAAACTCAACTGACTAAGCTAAACACAAGGTGATGCACAGAGATTGGAACATCACAACAATCATAAGCAGGTTTATATGCTTTCTACAGTGGCAGATTGCCTGCACAATTTTTTATAAAGAATCCCAAATCATCCCATGCTTTCATATGCCTCCCAGAATATTGAATTCCAAAATGCCTCATTTTTACCCATTTGGACCAATCTAAACAAAGTCAATTAACCAATCCATGGGTATGACATTTAGGTCATGTATCCTCGCCTATATAAGTGAGGTCCGGGGTTCATCCGACCTTTGGCAATGGTCGGAGATCGCCCGAATCCAACAACCGTCAACTTTTGGTTAGAATTCAGCTACAGGAACTTCTATAGATACCTACATAGTAGGTAGGTGTTATAGTTCGTTTCATCTGTGTACTGTATTATTCTCTGGCAGTCAGACAGATAAAGATAATGAACGTGCGGCTGAAGAGTTGAAGCCTTCTTAACTCACCACGACTTACTCCCACTTGAATGAGCTTTCGGGTTGCCTCTGATGATTTTTTTTCCTCTTCTATTTATTTCTAACTACAGTGACTGCAACTCTTGTGGTCAGGGATTTCGTTTCGAATTGCCAGAGACTGGACTGCTAGCTTCCTGACACTGCTAACCGGGTGGATATTTGCAACATGATGTAGCAGTCTTTGTTTGGGCCATAGTAGACTTGCGAGGTTGTCGTGCAGATATACGAGTTTTACGAATTCTAGCTTTTCAAAAAAAAAAAAAAAAAAAAAAAAAAAAAAAAAAAAAAAAAAAAAAAAAAAAAAAGAAAAAGAAAAAAGAAAAAAAGAAAAGAAAAGCTTTTGAGATGTTCTTGGAATCTGGATTCAATGTCACCTGGCCTTATTCTATATCTCATCTGTTTCCCTGCGTATTTTATCTTTTCGAAGACTTCTCTCGTGTATGCAAGAGTATCTATTGACCTGTATCTTGATTTTGGAAACTCATGCTTGGGAATGGGCTGTTCTTAACCTCTATACAGTGTCTAATGTAGCACAGTAGATCTGCAGACCTGCAGGAGGGGTGTTGACTGCTACCTAAATTAGAACTGTCGCCTCCATGTGGCCTGCTTCTGGTCAGAACGAGCTTAGCGAGCCGTTAACCGCTTGTTCCGCATGGAGACGACCATCACCCGGGTGTGGAACGATCAGCAAGCTTAGCCCCCACCATGCCGTTGACCCTTGCAGATGGACAATTAAGTCCGAAAGAAGTGGAGATATATGATAATAGGACCGTCAGGCAGGTAACTGAGCGGTCAGAACATATCGCAGAGGTCTTCCCAGGGGTATTATTTAGAAGCTTTTGCGGGATGCCATGGCCCCAGGTAAGCCCGCGCAGCTAGCGCACCACGCTTATTCGACTGTGGCTGGGGGCATGTTTAACTTCAATTTGGCGCAGACTCAGCACAAAATTCAGCCCGTCCATCAGCGCCCTTGGCAAAGCACCTGCTTCGATCCAGTCGGATCGTCATTCGTGCTTGAAGAAGAACGCTGAGGTCGTTGCGGACACAGCCCGACAGGCTGGCCGATCGTCAACGGCTCCAGAACACTAAAGGATGGCTATCTCCAGTCGCCTCCACGGGAGCAAAAGACGTGCCACTTCAATGGGACTTCATTTGATGTATTAATAGTGGACTCTTTTCGGTTTGAAACGGCGCGCCGTCCAGCCCGCCCCCGGCTCCTCTGATGCTGCCAGTCGGATCGTTCGGTTGCTTCTTCCCCCTGTCGAGCCTCCGCTCAGCTTCTCACGGACTCACGACCAGCGAAGATCGTCACTCACCACGCGACGGGCCGGCGAGTCCACGTTGCTGGATCTCTGCGGAGGCTGACTGTGCACCACTGCATCTGTGCCCGTGTCTGTGAGCGCGCAGTGTCCGGCCTGCACAGAGCACTAGCTAATGTCCTCCGTACGGAGAACTTCCGTACGCCGTAACTGCTAGTGGGCGAGACGTCGGGCTCGCGTTCGCAGGTCCCTGAAGGGGTGGGGCACAGGAGATACAAGGAGAGCGTATCCTGACCCTTGTTCGACGCTGTCGGCCTTGATCATGTCACCATCTCTTCTTCCTCCGGCCAACATACTCCCATCCGACGTATCTGTTGCCGCCTTTCGCTTGTCGAGATAAATGCGACAGCCGCTGTCGCTGAAATTCTGACGCAAAATAACGGGCCATCCGCGGATGCCTCATGCGCATCTCCCTGCTTCTAGCGAAGATGTCCGGTACATCTGATGGCTCCAAGTCCGCGCAGCCAGCACCCCAATCTCCCCAGAAGCGATGGCAGTTCATCGACGCATCGAACGACAGTTCGGATAACCTGACCCAGGTCAAGCGCCATGTGATGCAGGAGTACATGCGGCAGAAGCGGCGAGAGGCGCAACGTCGCGATGGAGCCGGCGACGCTCAGGCTGAAGGGAAGAAATCGCAACAGAAGAAACGCCAACGGCAGAAGAGAGCACAGGCCGGCAAGGCTTCTGGCACTCCCAGCGACGAGAAGGACAGTGATCGCAGCGGGATAGGGAAACAGAAGGGCAAGGCGGTCTCAGCGCAAGACGACACGCAGACGCAGGATGTCGGTCCCGAGAGAAGTACCGGCGCAGATGACATTGAGGAAATCGATCGAAGTTTTGCGGCTGGCGCTTTCGATTACGGGCCCCCAGCAGACCCTCTATTTGCTTCATCTACCAGCGGCCTGTTCCTCCCGTACAGGCCCTTTGCGAGTGTCGGCGCCCTCGCGGACGCCTTCACCCCAGCACCGTCGTTGTATAGCCAGAAAAGCCAGAGTTACGACAGCCTGCCTGATGCCGTATTTTCTAGGATCCAGAGCAGCGCTTCAGACTCTCGCAGTTCGTCGCCCTGGTCTTCCTATCCCGCATCGCCTCCACTACCGTCTCCCACTCCTAAGACGATCCTCAGCGCTGCTAGAACAGACCCGTTCGACAGCCTGCCGGTCAAATTAAACATGGAAGAGCAGAAGCTGTTTGACTTCTATGTCAATGAGATGCCGGCATGCTCCTATGGGACGCTAATACGGTCTCCCAAAGCCCACAATTGGTACACAGCGGTCTTCGTGCCGGAGGCGATGAAGGGTGCCGTCGCTTTCCAAAACACCATAATTGTCCACGCGGCAAATACGTGGGCCTGGATTCGAAACGAGACTGAGACGGAAAATACCCTCATTCATCGTGGGCGCGCCATCAGCATGCTCAGGAAACACCTGGCTAAGAATCCAAAGGACATCTCTGATGCGGCGATCATCGCCTGCATGAGTGCCGCCGCGCTGGAGGATTTCGACCCCCGTCCGGGGCACAAAGAGATCAGCTGGATGCATTGGAGAGCTGCAAGAGAGATGATCCGCAATAGGGGCGGACCTGCGGCCTTCGAGAACACCAGGTTAGCCATGCTGATCAACTGGCAGGACTACATTCTGGCAGGATACGAGACCAACGGGCCGAGCTTCTTCTTCGAGCACAACCCGGTGCTCGCCCCCATCCCCTCCGAGCCTTGCTCTTCCTCCAAGTCCCAGGAATCTCTCTCCTCTATGCCGTCACCTCCTTACTCGACCTCATCTGCCTCATCCGGTCACATACCGTCCTCTCCGACGGAATCCTACTATCTTCCCCGGAGCCGCCAGCCGCTCTCACCAATAGAGGAGATCCAATATCATTGCGAGGCATTCATCAGCTTTCTCAAGCGCTGCGAACACCTCGCTATCCATCAACGGACCGCCCCTCCAAAGACGTCCGCACCCACCCGCCACACAGCTTTCCAGACTGGATCCCTCCTGTACCGGATCCTTGCGTCTCCCCCGGGCCGCCGGTTCACTTCCACGGGGGACCGCAAGCAGATCATCTCGCGCCAGGCCTCGCTGATGATGCTCAACGCCGCGCTCTGGGACTACCGGTTCTCGATCCATCGGACCGAGGTCTTCCTGAAGAGCCTGATCATGAAAGTCCTCGAGAGCGAGGTCGACATGACCGGCTCCGTCGAGGCCCTCTTGCAGATCCTCCTGGCGTGCAAGGACGGCTTCACCGACGAGCCGGAAACGATGGTATCGTCCCCGGGATCATCATCCGAATACTACCAGGACGCAGGTCCCGATTTCAGCCAGTACTCCTCGACGGCGACGTCGGCGTCTGCACGTCCATGGTTCATCGGCCGGATGTTGAAAGTCGCGAAGCGGCTCGGCCTGGAGTCGTGGGAGCGGCTGAGTGACGTTCTCTTCTCGTGCCTGACGCTCCAGGTCCGGGAGCCGGTCGTGCCGTCGTGGGAGCACGACCTCCGGCGTGAGATCCTCGAGGCGCCGCTGACGAGCTATGTCATGCCCGCCTTGCAATCGCGAGCACATTGAGCTACTCACTAAACTTTGCCCGTTATCTTTCTATGGTGTATATATTTGGTATTTCTTGACTTGGATACCAATGAGCGTGGTTTTCGTTTGCCTTTGGTCGGAGTTGGACTCGGATTATGGGTATGCTGCCCCTGGATGCATGGATACTGCAAGGCGGCGTTGGACGTATGTACATGTCCATGGGGGGAAAAGCGCATTTGTCTTTCCTCTGCTTGATATGATACGGTATGATACTGTGATACCAGGACTGAGTCTGTCGATATTGGTTGAATGGATTGGTGGGCGGACTGACGGATCGTTTTGAGACTTGTTGACATTTCGTCGATATTGATTTGATAAGTGATGGACGATGTTCCTCTTTCCTACCTTTTTCCCTTGTTTTATATTATATTGATACAGTTTACTTTACTTTACTTATACCCATATATAAGTATCTTTTTCCATTCGTTGATATTTTTATTTTGCATTTAATGAAATCATTATATTCTGCAACGGAGATGATCCTTTCCTCGGTTACGGCGTCCATATCGTGTTGAATAATCCCATGCGGATGTACTATATGAAGCATCCCAATAATCAGAGAACCCAACTGCTATCTTTGATTTTTTGATATGAACGATATAAAGTTCCAGTTGTTTGTCGTGTTAGTCAACAACGTTGTTTGTTGTTTCGTCCCTCTCTGACCTTCTAAAGTATGCATCTCCTACTCGAGAGGAATTCGAAGAATCGAAGCAAAGAAATCCGGCGGATCATCTGTCGTCCTGAAGAAAATAAAAGAAATAATGGTTCAATCAAATCGCTCTCTGCGGGACGAAGAGGGGGAGCTGGCAAAGAAAAGATGGTGTCTCTAAAAGGGAACCTTACTAGTACTTCTTCTAGAATTCGCAGTGACCAACTCCAGGGAATTATTCTTATTCTCTACCCTTATGATATACACATATTGCGTTCGATGTGAACAGTGGACACAAGAGATAACAATGGTTGAAACTTGACGATGTCGATCTATATCTATATGGTCTACTCCGTACTAGGTAACCCGACCGTCCGGACCCCCCGCCGCGGGAAGGCTCCACCTCCAGCTTTCCGAGAGCTGCGCTGCACGCTGCCAAGCACCTGCCGCGCTGCTTCAACGCGGCGAGAAGAAGCCCGCCCAACGCGACGGCCTGTTTGAATACTCTCCGTCTCGTCGTTGATGACTGACGAGTTTATCATCGTTCCGTGAACTGGAAATTCCATTTACATGGGCAGAGATTTTTTTTTTTTACATCTGACTGGCGCCAACAGCACCGGAATCGCATCGCATCGCATCGCGTCCTTGGGCGCAAGTCCGCGCGCCAGCCTTCATCCGCAGCAGCCCAGTCTCCATCTCACTCTCACATCGTCACCGGTCTCCGATTCTGAATCCGATATTGACAGGTGATCTGTCCTCTCTTCTGGCTGCGAGAAACTACAGCTCCTCCGCCTTCCATTGAATCTCCCCGCGATCGAACGCTCCCGTCATGTTTCCTCCTCGGCTGAACACTACAACGGACAGATTTCTGTAGCTGCAGAGGTCGTCTTGCCAGCGATACGGGATCCCCGAGGAAACGCGCCCACCTTCTTAAGCGGGATTAGGTATCGCGAGGCAGCCTGCAACAAGGTCTACAAGTTTACAACACCATGGCCGACGGAGAAGACGCCCCAGCTAGCCTAAGCAAAATGGACATCGACGATCCCTCCTCCGGCCTTGACACAGATGCTACTCCAGGCGCCAGCGCGACAAACCCCTACGAGACCGATCCGGACAAGATACCCAAGCATGATCCCTACCTCCTCGCCCGAGGCCCTCACTACGGCCGCTACTTCCCCCGCGCCGACGACTTCACCCCTCGCTACAACTACTGGTACCAATCCGAGCCGGAGTCGATATCCTACTGGAGGGAGGTTGTGGGGAAATACTGCACGCCGGAGAATTCTCTGGGGGGGTATGGCAGCGGCACCACCGCCGACAGGGAGGCCTTCGCCGCAGGGAGCGTGATCATCCGGGTCGACCAGGAGAGCGCGGATGGGCCGGCTGCGGAGAAGTACTCCCTGCTAAACGCCAACGAGCTGTGCGCGGCACGGAAAGCGGAGGAAGTCCTTAGGGATGTGGACGTCTCGGTGCCTATAATCTACTTCTGCGGGACCATCGAAGGGAAGAATGTTACGGTGGAGTCGCGGATACCCGGGGTTTCCCTGGAGGTTGCGTGGAGGTACCTTTCGGCGGAGCAGAGGGCAAGCTTCAAGCAGCAGTGTCGCCAGATCCTACAACGTCTGGGAACGGCTGGTTCGTCGGCTGATGGTCCCTCGTACGTCTGTCGCGGACTCAACTCGCAATTACAACCGGACGTCCAGCGGCTCGAGCGGGATATTCTCTTCAGTGAGAAAGGAGAGGATGAGGATCTATGTCTGGTACATAACGACATGGTGCGATCCAACATCATCATCAATAATAATCGGATTGTAGGGATTCTTGGTTGGCGGCGGAGTGGCTACTTCGGCCATAAAAGGGCCGCGGCTGTGCATCGCCAGCTCAGAACGCCTGAACGTACCTACATCACCGGCGAGGGAGAGGATCCTGGCGTGGAGCACGCGTGGGCTGATCTTTATGACTCACAAGAATTTGAAGCGACAAAGGAAAGCGCAATGACGAATGGCCACGACACCACGGGACCGAAGGTGAAGACTGAGCCATCAGTCACCAGTCTAGATAAGGTTCCCGCGAGCGTTACTGCAGAGGGAGCCAGACCGCCGTATATAAGTGATCTAGACGGAACTGACTTGCCCGATGATCATCCAACGCCTAAAAAGATCAACGATCTTAAGCGTGGTTCGGTCTCCAGGGCGTCGTCCTCGGAACGGTCATCCCCTGCTGCTCCTACAAAACCTGGCGCAACGACCAAAAGGTCTGCTGCCGCCACTAAGAAAGGAACAGCGACCAAGAAACCAGCAGCTAAAAGACGCAAACTGAATGCTCAAGACGGCGATACTGAGGGCCGTCGCTCCAACACCCCCTCTTCGTCGCGGGCGAGCAAGACTCCTGCGTCGAGGAAGCAGGGGTCTGTATCCGTAGCGGGCTCCCCTCCGCCGGACGACAAAAAGAACGCAAATGATGCTGGCGCAGACGAAGCAGAGGACGAGGATTACGAGGGAGAGGAGGTGTTCTGTATCTGCCGCAAACCTGACAATCACACGTGGATGATTGGGTGCGATGGCGGATGCGAGGACTGGTTCCACGGGAAGTGCGTCAATATCGACCCGAGGGACGCAGACTTGATTGACAAGTACATATGTGAGTATTCCCATTTTCTCGCGACTCTCGCTTTTTCTGGGCTGAAACTAATCTTCATTCAGGTCCAAACTGCCAGAAAGAAGGCAAGGGCAGTACTACCTGGAAGCCGATGTGTCGGCTAAAGGGCTGCCGACGACCAGCTCGTATCTCGAAGAAATTTCAGAGCAAATACTGCTCTGACGAACATGGCCGAGAATTCATGCGCCAGAAGACAGCGCACCTGAATTTGGTCTCGAACTCCACGGCTGGAAAGACAGGCACTGGCGGCCGGGCTCGTGGGGCAGCAAAGGGTCGTCGTCAAGACAGCCACAGCGTCGAGGGAGATGCCGAGGAATCTCACAACGACGATGGAGGGGCCTCTAACGACGACGAAGAGGACGACGAGAACGACTTCCAAGCCCAGGCCAGAAGAGACCGCGAAGAGCTCGGAAGCAGAGGCGGCGTTCTCACTGCTGGCGAGCTGAAGGCGGCCGTCGACGGTGTCTCGTCAGCAGAGGAATTCCGTAGACTAGGGGAGTACATCGTGTCTCCTCCACCGGAGGAAACCGGCAGCGGTAAGAAACTTGGTTTGGACTACGACGTCAAGGATCTCACGTACTCTCCGGACGAGGCGACGAAGATCCAGAAACTGCGGGAGCAGCGGGACGAGCTCCTGCACCGCAGGGAGATGCTCCATGCTCGCAACACGTTCCTGTCCCTGGTACGACAACGGGCGAAGAACGTGCTGGAGCGACTGAAGCAGGTCGATCCGAAGGGCGGCTGGAAGGACATCTGCGGGTTCGACTCGCGGCTCTCGTGGTGTGACGAGGAGTTCGACGAGTGGCGACTCTCGGAGGCCGGCGCGAAGATCCTCAAGGACGGTAATCCCGACGCCCTCGCGGAGATCCATCCGCAGGAGGGGAGCACCGATGCAGACGGTGACACTGTCATGATGGATGGTGCGAATAATAATAATAACAATAATAATAATGAAGACAACAACATCGAGGCCATCGCCCGCGGTGTCTGCGTGAAGAAGCGCTGCGAGCGGCACAAGCAGTGGCTCAAGGTGCAGCAGCAGGACATCCTGTTCGAGCAGAGCCTGGTCTCTCAGGGTCTCGCAAAATGCGAGCGCGAGGCGAAAGCGGTCGTCGAGAGAGCCGTTCTCAGGATGTGGGCTGAGCAGGACGCCGCCGCGTAAGGATCAGTGATGGTTTTGTTTCTATAGATCACTTTCTTCGTCATGCTCTTTTATTTAGCATGTTTTGTTTCTTTCTTCTTATACCTCGATCTTCGATCGACTTTGTGATCTTATGGCTCTTTTTTTTTGCACAATTTAATTGGTGGAGGAAAAATTCTGGTCGGTAATTGGAGAGAAATTTTTTTAAAAAGATATCCTCTGTCCCGGGAAGCACAATATGAAAAAAAAAGGGGGGGGGGGTGGAATTGGGATCGGAGTTGATTCATACATGTATCGATATTATTTATTATCATTCGTCCATTGTATGATTTGCAGTATTATCCATCGTCTTCGGAGGGCGGGCACGAGCGAATGAGATATTCATTCGGAGGGTTTTCTTTCTTTTCTTCATGTATTTTTTCTATCTATCTAGAGTCTACATGGTTGGTTAGGTTAGAATTGGTGATATAGATCGTTGATTGATTTTCTTGTATGTAGATCCCTATTATTATTGTTATTTATTATTGCATTGAATCAAAATTAACCAGCGCCGCGATCCGGACTTGATCACCACGAATGTAGATGGCTTCCTAACTGAAACTGAAACTCAAACTGATTGGGATACTGCGAACATGTATGCTTTTCTTTCTTTCTGAGTGCGTTGGGGAGAGAGATATGTCAAATGTCATAAATATTTCTTGATGCTACGGAGTGCCTGGGTCCTTGATCTTGATAGCATTTATTGCCTGATTTATTTGTCTAGTCTAAGTCATGTATTAATTATTAATGATATCAATATAATATTAACAGGGCCTTAGATGGCTCGGGAAGCTTTTTTGGTCGAGTCTCATTTCATTATTATTGGCGATGTACGTATGTACTGTACAGTACGTGTGCATGTACATGTACATGTACCTGAGCTTGCCTCATTATTATAATATCTCACTACTTCGCTGCAGTGAGTAGTGGTTAGGTTACATCCGCAACCTCACGAAGTTAATCAACAGCAAGCAAGCATCGCGATACGTATGTATGTATGTAGTACCTGTCCTTCTTCCCTTCCCTTGTTCAGGGTTTAAACATTTTTGATGAGACCGTGGTAATAATAATAATAATAATAATAATAATATTATTATTATTATTTGAGATAATAGATAGGATTTTTTAGATATCCAATATATATACAGATATCTGTCCAATCTTTTACTTCTCTCTCTCTCTCTCTCTCTTGCTGGACAGGATCTGATCATCCGTCCCCATTCCCATCCCAGACGCACCACCTCCCCACGCTAGCGCCCACGCGGTCCTTGATCACCTCCACGATCCGCCTGCCCCTGACCGTGGAGAGCAGCAGATGCACGTCGAGGCCCTGGTCCAGCGACCTCGAGAGCAGGGTTGGAAGTAGTGGAGACGTCATTCCGGGGCGGAAGAAGACGGAGTGTATGCCTTCTCCATTTTTGTCCTGGATCTGACCCTGACTTTGCGCCTGGGGCTGTGGCTGACCATGAGCGACGAACCCCCCTCCACCCAGCCCACTCGTGTTCACGAGAATGACAGAAAGGAACGACGCGTACGTCCGCGCCAGGTGCGTCAGGGTCCGCAGCGCGGGGACCAGGACCGCACTGCCCCGGAGCGGGTTCGAGGTGCGGATGACGCCCTCGGCGAGTGCGTCCAGGCCCTCGATGATGAGGAGGACGGGCTGATGATGGCCACCACCACCACCACCATCGGTCGTCTCGGTATCTGTATCTGGGTCGACTCCTTCTTCTTTTTCTTCTTCATCCTTCTGTTGCTGCTGCTGCTGCTGCTGCTGCTGCTGTCGGCGCCGCGCCTGCTGCATTTTGTGCAGCCTATCCGACACGTCGCTGATGGCCTGCACGGCGCCGGGGAAGTCGAATACCGGAAGTAGCTGGACGCCGTCGAGGAGCTCGATCGCCTCGTCGCGGGATATAATACTCGGTTCATCCTGATGATGATGATGGTAGTGGTGGTGGTGGTGGTGGTGTTGGCCGCGAGAGAGCAGTGAGGCAAGGAGCGTCTCCGGGGCGAAGGTGCTCGAGTTCGAAGGGTGGATTATGAATGCATTCGGTTCTGTTTCCGTCGTTGTCTGGGGGTCCTTTCTGGTTCTGGGGCTTTCTGCTTCTTTGCGAAGGAGGAGCGTCGAGAGGAGGCGACGGGGGAGCTGGAAGGAAGGTGCTTTGTTAGCTATCAAAAATTGATTGATATTATTTATATGATGAGGTCGAAACAGCCCGGCGCGAGCTTGTAAGATATAGAGAGTCCTAAAATTGAGCATGTTCGCGGAATAAGGGTGAGATGTCGGGCAGAAATATGTATGAAACATATCACAGTCTTCAGAAATCCAATGAAAGGAAGGAAAGGGGCCCAAGAAGGAGTCAAGGAATGCAAGCACTCAATTCAACTTGAGATCTACCAGAACAGAAAAGAAATTTAAAAATGCCAAAAACTCAATCAACCCCCTTTACGGACTCATTCAAAAAAAAATAAGACCAAGAAGAAACCTCAAAATTTTTCGTCCCAAACAGAACCAGACACACCATTGAAAAAAAAAGATAGATAAAAAAAGTCAACTTAGGTACTCACCTCACCCACCCACTCCCCCCTCCCCCCAACCTCGAAACCATCACCACCCCTTTCCTTTTCCTTCAGCACCGAGACCCCGATAACAATCCCGCACCGGAAGACGCTCTCCTTCTTCTTTTCTCTTTGAGTTCTAGTCCCAGTTCCAGTCCCAGCTCGACTCTGGCTCCGGCTCTGGATCGGGATAACAACACCCTCCTCAATATCTGCCCTCAGGTTCCACGCGTTTTTGACAGCATCGTGGTGTTGGTGCTGTTGCTGTTGCTGTTGTTCTTGTTGCTGGTGCGGGAATGGGGATGTGGCTGCTTCTCCTGCTCCCGTCGCAGCTGCAGATCTTGATGAAGAGGGTCGTGAAGAAGGTTGTGACTGTGGTAGTTGTGGTTGTGATGGTGATAATGGTGGTGGGAGGAGTGAAGACGCAAGGACCGGAAGGGCGGGTTGGGCGGAGTAGATGTTTGTGGAACTACTGGACATGGATGACTATGACTGGGGAGAGAGACAATGAATCAAGGAAGAAAGATGAATTATGAGATGATGTACAGTAGGTATGGGTATGAACGACCACAGCTCTCGACCTCAACTCAGTCAGTAGTCAGTCCCAGAGTTCTTCTGGGACTCTCGGGTAGATAGGTACTGTACAGTACTGTACTGTACCCTCCAGGATCATCAATCAGTCAGTCAGGTATCGATTTCTATCAGTGAAGAAGACCAGACAGGAACCTCCTCGATTGAAAAAAAAATAAAAAATAAAAATAAAAATAATTTAGGCACTTATCCTCATATAAATATGGGACTTGTCTTCATTTGTCTCCATTCTACATGATAATTCATAACCCACGAGATTCTTTCCGGTCGGGGAAATAATGATAATAATAATGCCAAGTAAGCAGAGTGCCCACTGTGAGACTTCCCGTTCCGCTCTTCCGCCGAAACCAAACACCTTGGAATCGCAACCAGCCTTGCCCTCCGGATAATAATAAAAGTGCCGGGAAGCATACGTATGCCTCTGCGTTGTTGACAACCAGTTTCAAATATGTACACTTTTGAATTAATCTTAATCTGGCAGTTGCTACAAGTCATTGGGCCTCAGGCGTCTACGCAAAATAGATTAAAATACGCGAAAATCATGTTCCAACCTTCCATTGTTTCTGCTTACCCCTAACTACATTAACGAAACTGCTTAAAGCGCCTGAAAGCACACAAGCCGCTTCTCATTAAAAAAAAGCCAAAGGCGAACCACAAAGGCGGGAGAGCAATGGAACAAGTTTCACGGAACACGGACCGGAAAATAAAACATGGGTAGAAATAATAGCAGAGAGTATCTTGTGAGCGAGCCTAGGTTATTAGGGGAGAGGTAAAAGAAACAGAAAACAGGGGGTTAAGAAGAACATGTCCAGTCGGTTAGAAGAGCATAGCACCGGTTGTCCTGAACATAGTCAAGAGAGAAGAACGCCCATAGCTTGTGGATGCTCGCGTCAAGCGAGCATCGTCTCGATTTGGTCCCATGCGAGTGTGTTTCGAGACCCTGCCAGGGATGGGTAAGAAAAAAGGTGACACCGCTCAATGACGCGTATGAAAGACGCAAGGACATCTGGTAGCGCTTTATGAAGACACTCTTCTGAGAAAGGAGACGAGGTTCAAGAGGCCGGAAGAGCCTTGGGCCTGCGCAGTTCGGCTACTTCCGTAGATCGAGAGAGAAAACACTATCCTCAACCTCCATCGTCAACAACATGGAGTACCACAGCGAAAGAACAGGTCCAGCAGAACCATGAGCCACTGACACGCTCACTCGGTCGTAGGTCGTCTCTCGGGTCTCGGCTTCCTCAGACTCTTCATCCGATGCATGAGGCCACCGCCGCCACTCTTCGTCTCCTCGCCTCCACCAGAGCCGTTGTACCGCTCGTTCGAAAGGTTCCTCTCAAGTGCGGGCTCGCGTTTCGGGCTACTTGCAGATCGGGCTCTTCCTGACCTCGACTCCTCAGCGAGTTGGATCTTGGCCCCTTTCTTCTCCCACGCGTCATCGTAGTCCTGGAAGAAGGGGTTCTTGTCGTTGACTTTCTGCGAACCGGAACTCGAGGGAGAGATGTACATTGGCTCCTCTGACATCATTCCCCGACTCCCTGCGCTCCTGTTGATGCCTCTAATTTTCTGCGCAAGACTCTTCTTCCGCTGTAGCCCTCCGTTCTGCATCTGCGCCTCGATTTCGCTCTGGCGTCGCTCGAGTTCTGCGCGGCTGGCGGGGGCACCCTCTAAGAATGTACTGGTCCCTAGGCCCATACTCTCCGTCCCGTGGACCGGTTCCACCCGTGCTGTGGGATCGAAGGCCGTAGCGTGACTAGACTTGCGATAATCGCCAGTCCCATAGTCGTTGTAGCTTTCCGATCCAACACCGTGGAACAGGTCCAAGTCGATGTTATCGTTGTTTGGTCCGATGCCACCCAGAGACATGTTCTTCGAGTCCTTCGGGAAAGCCTGCATCGGCGCGGTTTTGGAACCTTTGCGATTGCGGTGAGGGTTGCAAGCATCAAACGGGCCGTCGTGATGGAACACTAGTTAAACCAAATGTTAGCGACGGGTTCAACTTGTGACGACAGTTGAACACTTACGGCCAGTACCATATATGCTGGTGACATCCAATTTGTCGATAACGTCAAGCTTGGTACTACTTCGCGGCGGACGAGGCTTCCCATCCTTCTGCCGGGCCTCACGCTCCCTCCGCCGCCTTTCCCTCCGTCGCCTTTCTTCTTCAGGGTCGAGGGGTTTTGGTCGGTCCATGATCGACGATTCTGAGTTCCGGCGAGGTCGTCTTACATCGCGGGATCTCGAACGGCTTGAAGAGTCTGGTGGGTCCGCAAAGATGTCAAAGGGATCCGATTCCCGACGCTCCCGCGAGGGTCGCTGGGCTGGCGGTGGCCCTCTGCTGCCGCTTGAAGACGTCTTGGGTGGCTTATTCTCCGGTCGCGGCGGAGGGGGCCTGCGACCGCTCTGCTGAGCTGGAGGATCATCGAGTGAAAGGTTTGCCTAGGTAATGAGGTTAGTTAGAACTGTAGGTCCTGTCAGAATGGGCCAGGGCGTTGGACATACAAAGAGCTCCGCGGCGTTGCCCGTGAGGGCTGAGTTCCCGGGCGATGACGACATGGAACCGCTGCGAGCTGACTGAGGAGGAGAAAGAAACTCGCTATCGTCCAAGAACGGGTTCGTGGACACTGGCCTTGGACGACTGTTGGGACCTGGGGAGACGGGAGGGCCTGGAGAGACGGGACTGGACGGAGACACGGCGCGGTTTCTAAAGGGATTGTTGGAACCCAGGTTGACGGTCAGTCGAGGAGAGGGTTGGCGCTCTGTCGGTGCGGTCAGATGCTGTTAGTTATCTTGTGTCTGTCTGCAGGCTTCAGGGTCTTCGAAATCAGGGCTCAGAGGCGGGCCAGGATGGGATCCGCGCCGCACTTGAAACAGGTCGGAGGTGCGACATGAGATGTGAGGGAGGTCTGGTGCCCAAGTGGAATTGGAAGGACAGTCGATGGGGGGGGGGGGGGGGGGGGGAGCGGAGGGTTACGAACCTGGCGCCGACAGCGGGGCGAGCGACATGATGGGAGGATACGCGACTTTAGGGATCTGCTGGGGTGCGTCAACGCTGACGAGCAGGTGGGCAGAGCCGGGCGCCGAGATCCAGCAGGGACTCAGGGTGGGATCGTGGCCCGGCGAGAAGCATATATTCTCGACACCAAGCACAGGAATGGAGGAGACTGCCGTCCGCGGTCCCTCGTCTGCAGGTCAGATGGATTGGGCGCTGAGGATGGGAGGATTTGCTGCTCGTTCTTCTGGATCGTCGCGAGACTCCACGCTTTGAAACAACGATCGCTCTGCGCAGTGGAGGAGATTCGTCAGGAGATGGGGACGTGGATCCCCGGGGACTGGGAGCGTCGCAAGCGCTGGATAAGACGTCCGCGGGACTGGGACCTGCTGCGTTTTTTGTTTCTCTCTGGCGCGACCCAGGAGGACTGGGAGTCCGCCGGCTGTCTGGTCTGCAATCGATAAGAAGGGCGATCCGCAGGTCACACAGGCTCCGCGCGCGAGGAGGCACGGCGACGGGGTCGACCGGATGGTGTGTCTGGGACGAGGAGGCAGAGAACCGGTGTCTTCGCGCGACAAGGGCTCCAGAAGACGGGCAGACGATGTGCTCTAGGAGGGCGAGGAGGGAACGCAGGAGAGGAGAGGAGGGCAGGGGAGGAGAGCTGCCGGAGGAGCCAGGAGAGGAGGACTCTGGGACGGCGGCTCCCGGCCCACGCCTCCACGGGAGGGACTTTGGGTTAGCCGGAGGTCGTCTTTCAGCGCAAAGCCTAAAAGGCCATACTGCCCATTGACCGTCGACGGAGCGGGGGGTCCAGGGGAAGGTCGTCGCCTGTGCAAGGGACCGCGCGCTGCTCAGGGGCTCCCGCCGGCCTGACGCGCGCGTTCCTGGCCATCTCGATCGGTCGTTTGTTCTTTGTCTCTGGAGCGCCTCCCTGTCCATGCTACCCTTCAGTCACCGCTGAGAGAACCGTCGACCAGGTCTCCCGCCGTCCTCCTGGCCTCTCTGTCCGTCGCATGTCCCCCGAGACCAGCTGCGGAGACCAGCGCCCCCCGTTCCCGAGACTACCGAGTATCTTTGTGGTACGCTTCCTCCGTCTCTCCCAGAGAGCTTTCTCCGCAGGCTAACTCCTCTCCAAGCGTCGTTCCCCGGAGTCCTCGAGCCTTTAGCCGAAACCTTTCATCCGATCAGAGGCGCTGGGGAGGCAGCCACCGGATGGATGCCCAAGGATCGATCTCAAGACCCCTCTACAGATCTACAGTGCATATCCTTCCGAGTGGCCATCGATGGCACTTGGTTGGGCAGTCTGGGATTGTCTCACAGCAATCGATCCCTCATCCCTGTGCCCAATGTACAAGAGCACTCCCTGCGCAGTACCTAGGTACATAGAGATACATGGATTCGCACCGTCCATCGGGCCCGTCCCGAGGATCGTCACGGGAACAAGCGCAGGAAAGATTTGCCGTGTCGGCGGCGCACAGTCGTCGCCGAAGCGTTTACGAACGAACCCACGTGCCGCCTGTCCAAACGGCACCACCGGTAGCACCGGCGTACGTTGCAACACCAATTCCATCAGGGACTCACTGTCCGGTCTGTTATCGCGCTTCATCTCGATTATCTCGATTATGACGGTTCTGTGGTTGGAGCGACAGCGGAGATTATCGACAGGAAGATCACTTACCCTGTCGGGAACTCCGCTGGGGTGTCCGCACTTACCACGTACGGCGTAGTCGTATGTCGCCTCAGCATGTTGACGTACTTTAGCCTGCACTCTCAACCCCGAATTCCCCTGAGAGGCTGTGAGAGATAGATTATTATTTGTGACCCGCACGGTGGATGGTCCGTTGCCCTGGAGCGAGATCGCCGGTCTTGCTGAGATCTCGTTCGTAGGGCGCACTGCCAGGAACAAGAGAATGATTGGCAAATTAGTCACTGTGAGGTGCTATCTTCATTTCCCTTGCATCGGTAAATAAATGAATGTCATCTCTTCTGTATACAACCTGCTGAAGCGTCGTACCTATCGACCGCTCGTTTTGCTTTGGGACATGTCCAAGACATGGATATCCTTGCCGTGGATTTTTTTTTTTTTTTTTTACTGGCCATGGCTGGACAAATTCTCTCTTGAAGAACCCCTTACTTATGATTGTCCGCAAATGCAGCACTGATCGGCGGAATTTGAATGGGAAACTGGCTTGTGGACGTTTGCGGTTCAGGCTGGCCCGCAAGGGCGGAGAGCTTGCAGTAATCCGACGCTACACAGATGGTCGCACAGCCCAGATTTAATATTCCGTACACAAGAGAAATCCTCTTCAAGATGAGATTAAGTCCTGATTCAAAAGGGTTGCAGATGATGTGTGTACTGTACATGGACGACAATGATGTTCCTGTATAACGGGGCCAGCAGAGATGCGCCCGCCATCTGAGCTGCTCACCACCGCCTGCAGCGCAACGTGAGACTCCGCGGCCAGTTCTCCCCGGACCTTCACAACCCGCACAGAAAGCCAGCATCCATCCCGCATACCTGCGCAGTCTCAGCGCAGAACTGGTTTCTTTTGCCTATTCCCGCTTTCTAGGCACACTCGACTCCGCACACTACCAGAGAAAAAAGAGTGAGACCGCAGCGTTTCGTCTTCTTCGTCCGCCATGGCTCAACAGCCTCCTCCGCAGCAACCCCCACCACCGACTCTCACGAACCCTCGCTTCACCCTCGAGCTGGAGTTCGTCCTGTCCCTCGCGAACCCTCACTACCTGTCGCATCTCGCCGTCAACTACCCGCACCTCCTCGGCACGTCCACGTCGGGCGAGACGAGCGACGACAGCGACGCCGGCCCGACCGCCTCCCCCGACGCCCAGGCCTTCGCCGCGTACCTCGCCTACCTCTACTCCTACTGGAAGACGCCCGAGTATGCGCAGTTCCTGACGCACCCGGGGGCGACGTTGCGCGCTCTGCGGCTGCTGCAGGAGGAGGCGTTCCGCCGCGACATCATCCGGCCGCAGGTCATCGAGGGTCTGCTGGGCATGGGGGCTGAGGGCGCACAAGGCGGTCAAGACGCAGAGGCAGCCGGGGCCGGTGCGGAGCAAGAGAGCAACAATGTGGAGCAACGGAATGGGGTGAAGACGTGAAGGATCCAGGTGGTCATTGATTTGGCTCTGTTTGGCTGTTTACGGTGGCCTGCTTTTTGATTAAAAGGATACTTGCCTGGAGGACACAGGCATGTTTCTCTATGACCGGCATAGCTGGAATTGGACTACGTGGCCGGCCAGAGATCCCTCAATTGATAAGATCTCAACGCACGTTCGCCGGTCGCTCTGAACGTCAGCAGGCATGCGTGGCCGGGGTACATGGGGGAACGTTCTCCATGTGATTATTATGAGGTATGATGTGGATTTGGCCCGGGACACCATAAGCCTTGGAAGAGGAGGCCCAGCGCCTTGGGGCATAACCTACGTGCTGCTGTTATGGTGGTGATGTAGGATACGAGGTGGCCTAGTCGCGTCAACAAAGGTAAAGATACGATGGGTTTGAAGTGAACCTGGAAAGGACCAGCATCCATCGACTCTGGAGTACTAGTAAATAGAGATTGACTTGGATCTCAACGTTCCACCCGTACCACCCTTATCATCCAATCTATTGTTTACCATCGCAATCTGCCCTTCTGTGGCGGTAGGAACAAACGTATCTCAGGAGACTTGTGGACGGCAGCAGCCAGCAGTAAGCATCTGTCATCTCCCTGTCCATCAAGGATTTCTCCGTACGGATACACGCGTCGCCGGGCACGCGAGGGCGAGCCCCTTGAGGAAGGACGGGCGGTTTCTGGCCCTTGGCACGGCGCGCGGGTCGGCGCGGGCAGGCCGGATCGGGGGCTGCCAGCCACGCCGGTCGGTCGTTAAGACGGGCGACGCCGCGGCCGAGCTGCGCAATCCCCCAGGCTTGCGAGATCTCCCTTTCCTGCTGCTACACCCCTCTGCTCCCTGTGCAGCGGCCTGTCTCGCACGCCCGGATGGGGTTTCAGATGGATCAGGCCTCCCCTTCATGACCACTGTGCTGCCTCTGCTGCAACGGCGCCTCCGCCAGCGGTACTTCCACCTCTCCCGGCGATACTGACCACGTCTGCTCTCCCACTCCGCTATCCGGACCCCCAGACACGGCACATCCTCGATTCATTCGATTTTCCCTTTTCCAGACTAATTGATTTTCCACCCTGTCACCAGTCGCTCATTCTATCTTCACTCCCTTTCCTGTTCTGGCGCTGTGGCGGCTGGTTTATAGCCCGCAGCTCCAATGGATACCGTCCGCCAGTCATGTCGGCCCAAGCACCAGGTCCTGATCCTGAAATGCTACCCCCGGTTCCAGAAGGGCGTCCAGGAGGTTAAGCCCAACTCCAGCGAACTCTCTTACCTGCTGTACTATGCCAGCACGCGTCGCAGCAAGCTGCAGAAGGTCGGTGCCTTCTTGGAGAAGAAGGCTGCCAAGGATGTCTGGAGGGGCAAGATTGGGTGAGTACACAAGACCCGGCTGCAATACACGAGTAATTTATATTCCGTTGATTTGTTGGCTGACGATTCCCTTTTTTTTTTTTTTTTTTTTCATTCGGTTAGCAATGTCCAGGTTACGCTCCAGATCCTCACGGCGCTCATTGAGAAGGTACCGCGCGACCTGCCGCTCTACGCATCCTCCGTCCTGACGATCATCGACACGGTCCTCCGCTCGTACGACATCTCAATGGTGGAGGAATCGATCCACACCTTTGAGACTTTTTGCAGACATCAGGATATGGCCGCCCTGGCGGCGCATGCGGACCAGACGAACCAGTTTCACGAGATCGTCCGGACTTACACGGCCTTTGCTACCCCGGACCCGACGTTTCCCTCCAAAGTCCCCTTGACTCCTCCGATGGTCATACGGTGGAGGAATGCAGGCCTGCAGGCGATCAAGAGCGTTGTCAGCTCAGAGGGGATGGGCGCTGATGGAGGGAAACTGCTTGATATCATCGTGCCGGTCATTCTGCAGAACCTGTATTCCGGCGGAGAAGACGTGCTTGTGTCGCTCCAGATGAAGGCCCAGGCATCCGAGAAGCAGGAATGGGAACAGGCACGGCGACGCAGGATGAGCGTCGGGACGGTGCAGACGGTCGAGACGACGCCCGACGGGAACGCCGCGGAGGCGTCGGGGTCTACGGCCGATGCGGACAAAGCGGCGGAGGTCGAAGTTCGCGTTCTGGCCCTGCGGTGCCTCGAACGCATCTTCGCCGCAGGTAGCAACAGGGGCCAGATCCGGATGGCGACCTCGCTGGTGCTGCAGTTTATCATGAGCAGGAATCCCAAGCGCAGCAGCCAAGGTCAGGTGGAAGCCGGCGGCAACTGGGCTACGTCCCTGATGGAGCTCATCGCAAAATGGGCTCCCGTCCAGGATCGCTTTATCATCTTGGTTACCGCCATGGAGACACTGCTCGACACCCCTACGGTCGAGGACAAGTTGGAGCAGCAGCTTTCTCTGGTATCCATGATCGACTGGCTGTTGAAGTCGTCTATCAACATGATTGGACTCAGCATCATGGATGTACTTCTAGGCCTTGTTCACCAGATCCTGCTTTTACTCCAGCTTCACCCGCCAAATTTCAACACCCAACCTAGTGCGCGATCTTCCCCAGCGCACCAGATTGAAGAACAAAAAGAGACTGCTGAGGAAGCGGCTGTAGAAGCAAAGCCAGATTTGCAGCCGTCAGGAACCGACCTGACGGCTCCTCCGTCTCCTGCCCGACGAGAGCTTCTTGCACTGCTCCAACAGTGTATAGGGAATCTCGCTACCCACATCTACTACGCCGACCAGATCGCAGACATGATCAAGACGATACTGGCGCGTCTTAAGACACCGATAGCATCTGACGTGTCTGCTATCGAAAATCCCTCAGAAGCAGCTACGGCGGCTGCGAATGCTGCCCAGTTGCAGCAGGACCAAAACACGCATGCGTTCTTCTCCTTCGCAACTGCACGAGTAACCGCACTGAAGGCCATCAAAGACATCCTTATTGTAGCGAACACCAAAAACCCCATAGCCGCCGCTGGTGTCGAGTCGCGTAACAGGGTTGGAATGCAGGCCTGGGAGGGAACGCAGTGGCTGCTTCGCGATCCGGATCGAGAAGTGCGCCATGCGTACGTCGACGCTTTGCTGTCGTGGCTGAAATTTGAGACGAACAAGAGCGATCTCAGAGTCCAGGGCGACACGAGGAAAGTATCCAGGACACTTGCCAGGCGTGAGGCGGCAGATGTCACGGAGAAGCCATCCAAGCGAGTCGTGTCGGCAGCGTCCCAGAGGGAGAAGGCATCCGCTGCGGCACGGTCGAACTTCCTGCAGTTGCTCCACCTTGCGATATACGACAACGCGATCGAATCTCCTACGGTGGAGTCCGACGTGCTGCTCCTGCATCTGCTCCTCGTTAACCTTGTCGAGAAGCTGGGGGTTAACGCCGCAAGGCATGGGCTGCCTATGATCCTCAGGTTGCAGGAAGACCTGGCGACCGTTGAGTCCCTCAGTTCCTTCTCCGCCAGAGTCAACGTCGGCAGTCTGGTCCACGGGTACCTTTGGGCTCTGTCTGAAAAATTCGCCTTCGAAGCGTCCCCTGTCGGCAGAGGTATCCATGGCGAGATTCTAAAGCGGCAAAAAGCAGGTGCCTGGTTTGAGATGATCCGACTGCCGCCAATTCCTCTGGATCACATCGTCCCCAGTGCCAACTCCAAGGTTATCGCCCAGAGCGTCGAAGCACCAGATGCGTTCGTTCCATTCGCCGCCGTTGACGAGCTTGTCAGACAAATCGAAACAGCTTACAACACGACATCATCGATGTCGCCTGCGCAGAGTCCGGCTACCTCTCCCGGACGAGGATTTAGTTTGCCCTCGTTGGGTCAAGGCCACGCTGCAGCACCGGGCGCGAACCCAGGACAGGAGGATGTTCTTCCTTCTGAGATCATGGAGCAGATGCTCTCAAGGTGGTCGAAGGAAGCCTGTCTGGCGGCTGTGGAAGAAGAGAATGCGCGGGCAGTATCGCTCAGCGGTTCCAGAACCTGGACGTTTGGCGCACGCAGCTACCCCCAGCAGAACGGAGCTGGAAACGGCTCGCCAACAGGTACCGGCTCACCCACTTCGGCGAGTCGTCGTCCTGCCTCGGGCCCCTATGGACTTGGAGGCGCTGGAGGTCTTCTGAAGCAGCGCCGCACCAGCATGCCTGAGGGTTCACGTACGCCGGTCACCACCTCCAGCAGCAAAGAGTCCACCGTGCGTATGGATGAGCTGAAGCGTGTGCTTTCAGTCACCAATACCGGTAACGTTCGACATTCGAGCCCGCTACGGGGACGTCTCGATACGTCGAGCAGCAGCGTCGTGACTTCGAGCAGCGAGAGCATGATCAGCGGCGCCTTTTCGACATCGGACGCAGGTGCCAGCGACCGTGGTCTTCCGAGCAGAGCGCAATCTTTCAAGGAGGGATCGGAAACGCCTAGGGCTTCGGCGGCCTATCTCACAGGTGATGAGAATAACAAATTGGGCCAGCCATTCGACCCGGACGATGATATCCCTCCTGTCCCCCCATTGCCGGCCGATCTGATCCCAGGTGGCTTGCCGCCTACTTCCCGGTCGGGATCGTCTCGCTCATCGTCATACGGTTCCGGCCTTGACCGCCCCTCGACGGCTCCGGCTGGATCACGCGGTTCCGTAAAGAGCCGGCCGAATACAGCACAGTCGCCGTACCAGGGCAGATCTATGAACCGGCAAAAGACCCGGTCGAGCACCGGCCTCGCAAATGCAGCTGCTGCAGGCAAGAAACGTGCTTCTTCTATCGCCTCATCTGTGTATAGCAGAGACATCGATGCTGTAAGCGAATTCGGCAGCGCTGGTTCTACCACAAGCGCCGGTCCACGGACCAACGTTGAGCTGCTGTTAGACGGCATAGATGGGATCCTACACCTCGAGCCCGAAGAGGATGGCGCAGTTGGACATCTCGGACCTACCCCAGGTTCGACCCCTGCGGTCAATGGAAGGCTCACTTCGTCCCATTCGGCGGAGACGAGAAGCCTTTTCGGCAGCCGGAGGAAGAGCATTGGAGGAAAGAGTATAGGCGCACGGAGTATAGGCGGGATTGGGCGGCCGCCCTATTAGTCCTGTGGTCCTGTACAGTCTTTTGTCATTCTTCGATCTTGTCTTCCGAGTCGATCCTTTTGTTTTTTTTTTCCATCTTTTGTCGGCTTGCGCTTGCACGGCATTCGTTTGCATTTCTTCCTTTTCGGCTGTGACGGTTCGGTTGGGCTCTCCTTCGCATTGCATTGCATCCTTTTCTCAGCCGTCATCTGCACTGCATTGGTATTGATCTTATTCGTCATCACCTAGATTTTGTCTGATTTTTCTTGCCTTCGCGAGTTGTTGCATTTTTTAATACCGATTTATTCAACACTCCCTTAGGCCACAGCATCCTGTTTTGTGCGCCGCATATATCTCTGACTGGGTTGTTACTAGTCATTCCTGTTTTATTTGTGTGCATCATCATCATGGTCGCGTGGGATGTTATTAGAATCGGATACACAGTATGTATGTAGTGCCAAGTAATAAGATATAGAGGGATTAGAATTGGAACGCTTTTCAAATCCTCCTTTTTCTTTTCTTGGAGCGCTGTAGGTGTAGATGGAGAGATAGACAAAGAGCTACTAGGATTATGAAATTCACAAATCCACACACAAAACCGAATTTGAAGAAACCTACAACAGACGGGATTCGCTGGTCACACACCCAACTACTAACCGCCCGGCGTGTGGCTTACGCGTGTTGAATTCTCGCCTGGGTGCCATCCAGGTGAGTTAGCAGGTAATGCCGCCTTGCGCTCACGCGACCGATGGTGAGCCTAGGTGAGTACATGAGCAACGGGTGATGCCTGATGACAGCTCCCTAGATGACTGCTGCTGGTTGGATCCTGACACAGATGGGCCTTAGCTTAGCCACACCAAGTAACTAGTTAACTAGGAACAATTCTCCATTTCCGAAGTGGATGAGATAGTGTTTACCCAGGACAAACAGGGCACAGGACAACCAAGGGCACAGATACCAGAAAATTTCTTCCAATCCACATCTAGCAGTGAGTAGAAGGACAACTCTGTCAGTACTGTAGTACAACATCATGAAGTTAAGAGACAAGGCTATAGCCGGCCTCCTTAGGGATAAAAGAACCAAGGACTATGATATCCTGGCCATTCAGGAGCCATGAAGGAACCAATTTATAAATATTACTGTTAACGTAATCGGACACCGAGCGGGCCAGGACACCGAGCGGGCCACGTAACCAACCAACGCGACATATTCATCAACTTCAACTACAAATATGCCACCAAAACAAGCAAAACAAGCAGATTCAGCAGTT
>Ga0207841_1000234_pt1 | contig 25512 bp, 28 predicted proteins | sample HigsolmetaGSP18D_FD_184846 | JGI IMG/M metagenome (GOLD analysis project Ga0207841, IMG submission 184846) | High solid enriched microbial communities from the Joint BioEnergy Institute, USA - SP1-8-D (SPAdes) | ecosystem: Engineered > Bioreactor > SSF (Solid state fermentation) > Aerobic >... | reverse complement strand
CGCATCAAGCTCGCCGCGCAGCCAGGTGAGCTGGCGCTTGGCCAGCTGGCGGGTGGCGAAGATCGCCTTGTCACGGAACTGGCGGGCATCGCCCTGCCCGTCCAGCAACTCCCACGCCTGCCGGTAGCCCACCGCGCGCACGGCCGGCAGGTCCAGCGGGGCCGGCACCTGCGCCATCTGCGGCAGCGCCCGCAGTGCCCGCACTTCGTCGAGGAACCCGTCGGCCAGCATGCGGTCCAGGCGGGTGGCGATGCGCGCATGCAGCACGGCGCGGTCGCGCGGGGCCAGCACCAGCCGGAGCGTGCGCAGCGGCAGCCGGCCGCTGCCGGGCTGCTGCTGCCACTGGCTGATCGGCTGCCCGGTCAGGCGGTACACCTCCAGCGCCCGCTGGATCCGCTGCGGGTCGGTGGCATGAATGCGCGCGGCCGCGGCAGGGTCCACCCCCGCCAGCTCGGCGTGCAGCGCGGCCCAGCCCCGCGTGGCGGCCTCGGCGCTCAACTGCGCGCGCATCGCCTCATCCGCCGGCGGCATTGGCGACAGCCCCTGCAGCAGGGCGCGGAAATACAGCCCGGTGCCACCAGCCAGGATCGGCATGCGGCCACGGCGCACGATCTGCTCGATCACCTGCCGCGCATCGGCGGCGAACTCGGCGGCCGAATAGCTCTGCCACGGGTCACGCAGGTCCAGCAGGTGGTGCGGCGCCTGCGCGCGCTCGGTCGCGTCGGGCTTGGCCGAGCCGATGTCCAGCCCGCGGTAGACCAGCGCCGAATCGACACTGACGATCTCGCCGTTGAAGCGCTGCGCCAGCGCGATCGCCGTGGCCGTCTTGCCACTGGCGGTCGGGCCCATCACCGCGATCGCCAGCGGGCGCGCGTCAGCGCCCATCAGAACTCGTCCGGCCAGCGCGGCGCAGGCGCGGCCTCCTTGCGCTCGGCCGGCACCGCGTCCACCGCGTGCCAGATCTTCAGGGCATCCACCGTCGCGGCCACGTCGTGCACCCGGACGATCCGGGCGCCGCGCTGCACCGCCACCAGGTGCGCGGCCACCGACGCGGCGACCCGCTGCGCCGGCTGCTCACGGCCGGTCAACTCACCCAGGCTGCGCTTGCGCGACAAGCCGGCCAGCATCGGCACGCCCAGTTCCAGGAAACGCGCCGAGCGCGCCAGCAGGGTGATGTTGTGCGCGGTGGTCTTGCCGAAGCCGTAGCCCAGGTCGATGACCAGGTTCTTCCTGGCAATGCCGGCCATCTCCGCGGCGAACAGCCGCTGGACCAGGAAGCCGTGCACCTCGGCCACCACGTCGTCATAGTGTGGTTCGGCCTGCATGCTGCCCGGCTCGCCCTGCATGTGCATCAGCACCACCGGCACGCCGGCCTGCGCGGCAGCGTCCAGCGCCCCGTCCTGGCGCAGCGCGTACACGTCGTTGATCATCCCGGCGCCGCTGGCCACCGCGGCACGCATCACCTCCGGCTTGAAGGTGTCGATGCTGATCGGCACGTCGGTACGCGCGGCCAGCTGTTCGATCACCGGCAGCACCCGGCGCAGTTCCTCCTGCAGCGGCACCGGTGCCGCGCCCGGGCGGGTGGATTCACCGCCGATGTCCAGCAGGTCCGCGCCCTCCTCGACCAGTCTCAGCCCGTGCGCCACCGCCGCCCCGGTGGTGTCATGCGCGCCCCCGTCGGAAAACGAATCCGGGGTGACATTGACGATTCCCATCACGCGGGGGCGGTCCAGCCGCAGCAGGCGGCCGGCACAGTCCAGCTGGGGTGACACATCGAACATGGCGGTTCCTGCAGGCGACAACGGCGCACAGTTTACGCCGCTGTGCGCCGCTTGCCTGGCTCAGAAGTCGCCCAGGCGTGCGTTGTCGGTCGGCGTGGCGAGCCACTGTGCGAGGTCTTCACCGATCCTGCTGACCGTACGGTCGAGCACCTGGCAGGAGCCCTTGAAGCCGGCGAACGCGCCGCCACGCGAGATCCGGCGGGCGGTCACGCTGGCGACCTGGTGACCATCCTCGAACAGCACCCCGCGCACGGCGGTGCTCTTGAAGTGGCCGATGAAGGCGTTGCCGGCGCTCTGCGCCTCGACGATTTCCAGCTGCAGCGAGCGGCCTGCGCCGCTGTCGGCGCCGGTCTTCCCCGCAACCACGGTCTGGCCGAAGCCGCCGGCCTTGGCCTGCAGCGACTGGGCCAGCACCGTCCCGATGCTGCATTCGGTCTTGATGTTCTCGGCGATGATCGCGCTGGCCGAGAACGGCACCGGCACATCGACGCGGGTTTCGGCAGCAAACACGGGCGCAGCAGCCAGCACCAGCCCGATCAGGGCCAGTGGACGTTGGATGTTCATCAGATTTCCCCTTGGCAGCGGCTGCCACCATGGCGGCCGCGCCGGCAGATGCTGCCTTGCCCGGCACGCTTTCGCAAGCGCCCACGTGATGGCTGGCGCTGCGGCCTGCGGATCAACGCCCGTTGCGGCGCCGGCGGTCCACGTACAGGGTCTTGGCGACGCTCAGCACGATGCCGACGCCGATACCGACGATGCAGCCCAGCAGCAGGTTGTCCGCCGCCAATCCGACGGCCACGCCGACCACGGTGGCGATGACCATCTCGGTGGTGTGGGAGATCGGTTCGGGGCGTGGCGGCGGGGTCATGAGGCAGGGTCCAGGCAGATCGGGTACCCCCCATTGTCCCCCAGAATGCGTGCGCCCGGGCACCGGTTGGGGGGCGTAACGCAGAACGCCGCGATTCCGGTGGGAATCGCGGCGTTCCCGGCAGGCGGCTCAAGCCGCCTGCGGCGTGGCTCAGTGCTGCTCGGCCGGTCCGGCGATCGGCGGCAGCGGACGGGCGTTACCGCCGCCCTTGTCGTCGCCGTCCTTGTTGGACTTGTTCCAGCCCATCGGCGGCGGCGGATCGCGGCCTTCCATGATGGCGTCGATCTGCGGCGCATCGATGGTCTCGTACTGCAGCAGCAGCTGCGACATCGTGTGCAGCTTGTCGATGTTGTCGGTCAACAGCTGGGTGGTCCGTGCGTAGGCCTTGTCGAGGATGTTGCGCACTTCCTCGTCGATCCGGCGTGCGGTGTCGTTGGACACGCTCTTGTGCTGGGTGACCGAACGACCCAGGAACACCTCGTCGTCCTCTTCACCGTAGGCGATCGGACCGAGCTGCTCGGACAGGCCCCACTTGGTGACCATGTTGCGGGCCATCTTGGTGGCGCGTTCGATGTCGTTGGAGGCGCCGGTGGTGACCTTGTCCTCGCCGAAGATCAGCTCTTCGGCCACGCGCCCGCCGTACAGCGAACACAGCTGCGACTGGATCGCCACGCGGTTCATGGAGTACTTGTCGCCTTCCGGCAGGTACATGGTCACACCCAGCGCGCGGCCGCGCGGAATGATCGTGACCTTGTAGACCGGGTCGTGTTCCGGAACCAGCCGGCCGACGATGGCGTGGCCCGCCTCGTGATACGCGGTGAGGGTCTTCTCCTCCTCGCTCATGGCCATCGAGCGGCGCTCGGCACCCATCAGGATCTTGTCGCGGGCACGGTCGAAGTGGTCCATGCGGACCTCCTTCTCGTTGCCACGGGCGGCGAACAGGGCGGCCTCGTTGCACAGGTTGGCCAGGTCCGCGCCAGAGAAGCCCGGGGTACCGCGCGCGATCACCATCGGCTCGACGTCGTCGGCCAGCGGCAGCTTGCGCATGTGCACCTTCAGGATGTGCTCGCGACCCTTCACGTCGGGCAGGCCCACCACCACCTGGCGGTCGAAACGACCCGGGCGCAGCAGCGCCGGGTCGAGCACGTCGGGACGGTTGGTGGCGGCGATCACGATCACCCCTTCACCGCCCTCGAAGCCATCCATTTCCACCAGCAGCTGGTTCAGGGTCTGCTCGCGCTCGTCATGACCGCCGCCCAGGCCGGCACCCCGGTGGCGACCGACCGCGTCGATCTCATCGATGAAGATGATGCACGGCGCATGTTTCTTGGCCTGCTCGAACATGTCGCGCACGCGGCTGGCACCGACGCCGACGAACATCTCGACGAAGTCCGAGCCGGAAATGGCGAAGAACGGCACCTTGGCCTCGCCGGCGATGGCCTTGGCCAGAAGCGTCTTGCCGGTACCCGGCGGGCCGACCATCAGCACGCCGCGCGGAATCTTGCCGCCCAGCTTGGTGAACTTGGACGGGTCGCGCAGGAAATCGACCAGTTCGCCGACTTCTTCCTTGGCCTCGTCACAGCCGGCCACGTCGGCGAAGGTGACCTTGATCTGGTCTTCGCCCTGCAGCTTGGCCCGCGACTTGCCGAAGGACATCGCGCCCTTGGCGCCGCCGCCGCCGCCCTGCATCTGCCGCATCATGAACAGCCAGAAGCCGATGATCAGGATGACCGGCAGGAAGTTCATCAGGATCGCGGCCAGCGAGATGCCGCTGGACGGCTCCTGCTGGACGATCTCCACGTTCTTGGTGCGCAGCACGTTGATCAGATCGCGATCGAACGGCGCGGGAATAGTGGCGCTCTGGCCGCCGCGGGTGGTGTAGGTCAGCTCGCTGGTGCCGCCGCGCGCCTCACCACTGAAGGTGACCTTCTGCACGTTGCCGCTGTCCACCTCGTCCAGGAACTGGGAGTACGAAGCCCCCTGCATCCCGGCGCCGCTGGTCTTGGGCGAGAAGCTCTGGAACACCACCATCAGCACCACGGCGACGACCACCCATAGCAGGAGGTTCTTGGTCAAGTCGTTCATCCTCATTGGCTCCGGTGTTCCTCTTGATGCGTGCGTGGTGCGTGGGTGTTCGGCCTTCCAGCCGACTTTACTTCATCTGGGCGCGTTTGCCCTGCCCCAAGGCGTAGACCTCGGGTGACCGCTTGCGCGAGGCTTCCGGCTTGCGGATGGTGACCTTCTCGTACCGACGGCGCATCTCGCGCACGTAGTCGTCGAAGCCTACGCCCTGGAAGAGCTTGATCAGGAACGCCCCACCGGTCTTGAGGTGGTTGTCGGCGAAATCCAGCGCCAGCTCGGCCAGGTGCATCATCCGCGGCTGGTCCACCGCGTCCATGCCACTCTTATTGGGGGCCATATCGGACAGCACAAGGTCCACCGGCACATCGCCGAGCATCGCCTCGAACTGTGATAGAACCGCCTCCTCCCTGAAGTCACCGTGAAGGAAGTCCACGCCGGCCAGCGGCGGCATCTCCAGGATGTCCAGGGCGAACACGCGACCGGTGTCGCCCATCTGCCGGCGTACCTGCTGCGACCACCCGCCCGGGGCGGCGCCCAGGTCCACCACCACCATGTGCGGTTTCAACAGCCGATCGCGCTGCAGCAGCTCTTCGAGCTTGTAGGCCGCCCGTGAACGCATGCCTTCGGCCTGCGCCTTCTTCACGAAGGGGTCGGAAAAGTGTTCTTTCAGCCAGCGCTGACTGCTTTTGCTGCGGGTAGCCATTGGAAATAGGGGCTGATGGGGTCACCATGATACCCTGATCGCCCCAAGTCACCGCGCTTTCCTGCATGTCCATCGCCCTCACCGCTTCCCAGACCCGTTTCCTGCGCGGCCAAGCCCACGACCTCAAGGCCCTGCTCCAGACCGGTGGCAAGGGCATCACCCCGGCCTTCATCGCCCAGCTGGAAGAAGTGCTGGAACTGCACGAACTGGTGAAAGTGAAGGTGGCCGCCGAAGACCGTGACGCCCGCGACGCGATGATCGCCGAGCTGGTGCAGGCCACCGGCTGCGCGCTCGTGCAGCGCATCGGCCATGTGGCCGTGCTGTACCGCCCGAGCCGCGAGCGCCGCCAGATCGTGCTGCCGCGCGGCTGATCCCGCAGGCCCGCCATGCAGCTCAATCACGAAACGCCTGATTTCCAGTACGCCCTGCGGGCCGCCAGCGGCCGCCGTGCACGGGTGAACGAGCGTGAGCTGAGCGCCAGCTTCATCGTCACGCCCGACACGCTGGTGGACACCTGGCCGGTCACCGCCGCGGCGGAGCTGACCGTGGCGCAGCTGCAGCCGGTGCTGGACCTGAATCCGGTCCTGATCGTGCTGGGTACAGGCGATACCCAGGTGTTCCCGCCGGCCCAGCTGATGGCCGCCTGCCTGGGCCGCGGCATCGGCCTGGAAGTGATGAACAATGCCGCTGCGGCGCGCACGTTCAACATCCTGGCCAGCGAAGGCCGCAAGGTCGCCGCCGCGTTCATCCTGAACGACTGAACGGCGCAGCCGCCAGGCTGCACCGGTGCGCCGCGGACGGGGCGCTGTCGCCCCGCCTTGCGCAGGGTGGCCGGCTCAGCGCGCCGGCAGGTACTGCTGCGGGTCGACCGGCTTGCCGTTGTAGCGGATCTCGAAGTGCAGCATGTCCCGGTTCGCGCCGGTACGGCCCATTTCCGCGATCTGCTGCCCCGCCTTCACGTTCTGGCCTTCATTCACCAGGCGCTTGCGGTTGTGCCCATAGGCGGACAACCACTGCTCGTTGTGCTTGATGATGATCAGCTCGCCGTAGCCGACCAGGCCGGCGCCGGAATACACCACCACGCCGTCGGCCGCGGCGTTCACCGCCTGGCCGCTGGTGCCGGCGATGTCCACGCCCTGCTTGGTCGTTTCCCCGGCCACGTAACGGCCGACGATGGCCCCGTCGGCGGGCCAGCGCCAGCTGATGTTGCTGCGTACCGGCACCGCCGCCGGTGCGGGAGTGGCCGCCGGGGTACGGGTACCTGCCGTGCTGCCGGCACGCGGCGCGGTGACCACCGTCGTCGGCGCACGGCCGGACGAGGCGCCCGGCGGATACAGGCGGATCACCTGGCCGGGATAGATGGTGGACGGGTTGCTCAGGCTGTTCCAGGCGATCAGGTCGGCCGGGGTGATGTTATGGATGCGCGCCAGCGCATAGATGGTGTCGCCCTTCTGCACACGGACGGCCTTGCCCGGTTGCGCCACGGAGCTCTTGGGCGTGGTCGAGACACCGCCGCTGCCCGCGGGGCGCACCACCGTGGCGGTGCCACAGGCGGCCAGTACCGACACCATCACCGCCCATGCGCCCAGGCGCATCCCCTTGCTCAGACCATCACTCATGCGAACTTCGACCTCCATACAAGCCAGGCAACCAGCACCACCACCAGCGCGGTGGCGATCCAGCCCAGCGGTTCAATCCAACGCCGCAATGCGGCCTCTGCACGCGGCCCGCCGAGGCGGATCACCGCCGCCAGCACGTACACGCGCTTGCCGCGACCGATGAGCATGCTCAGCAGGTACTGCGGCAGCGGGACCCCGACAATACCCGAAGCCCAGGTGAAGACTTTCATCGGAATGGGCATGAAGCCCCCGAGCACCAGGAAGGTGAACACCGCCCACGGCGATTCCGCCATTTTTTCCTGCACCAGCGCGATGCCGCTCTCGATGCCCGGCAGCATGCCCATCGCCGCCAGCAGCGGCTTGATCGCCTCGAAGGCGAAATGGCCCAGCGCGTAACCGACCAGCGCACCGACCATGGAGCCGGCCAGGCTCAGCGTGGCGAACCACCAGCCGCGCTTCGGCTGCGCCACGCACATCGGTGCCAGCATCACTTCGGGCATCACCGGGAAGATGATCGCTTCGATGAAACTCAGTACCGTCAGGTAGGTCGGCGCACGCTCATGCCCGGCCCACTTGAATGCCCGCTCGTACAGCGGCCCGAAAACCTTCATGGCAACCCTGCTCCTGTGATCAGTCCAGCATGCCAGACAGCAGCGGCACGAAGGTGACCGGCGCCAACACGCGTTGTTCGATGCTGCCGTCGTCGCGACGGTCCAGCTGCACCAGCGACTGCGCGCCGGGTCCACCCACCGGCGCCACCAGGCGCCCCCCTGCTGCCAGCTGGTCCACCAGCGCGTCCACCAGCGCCGGTGCGGCGGCGGTGACCACGATCGCCTGGTAGGGCCCATGTTCGGGCCAGCCGATGCGGCCGTCGTCGTGCTTGCTGCGCACGTTCATGCCCAGCGCGCGGAACCGCTTGCGCGCCTGCCGCAGCAGGTCGCCGATGCGCTCCACGGTGTGCACTTCCAACCCGATCGCCGCCAGCACCGCGGCCTGGTAGCCCGAGCCGGTGCCGACTTCCAGCACCCGGGTCGGCGCGACCTGCAGTACCGCCTCGGTCATCCGCGCCACCACCCAGGGCTGGGAAATCGTCTGCCCATGCCCGATCGGCAGCGCGGTGTCCTCATACGCGCGCGAGGCCAGCGCCTCATCAATGAACAGGTGGCGCGGCACCACCCGGATGGCGTTGAGCGTGGCTTCGTCGGCGATGCCGGCCTCGCGCAGGCGGTCGACCAGACGGTCGCGCACCCGCTGCGATGTCATGCCGATGCCGACTGCCTCGGGCTGCAGCCGCAGGCGCGGACTCATACCGGGCGGCCCAGGGACGCGGTCAGTCCGCCGACCCAGCTGGCCACTTTTTCCAGCGCCTGGTACCGGGTCAGGTCGACCTGGATCGGCGTGATCGAAATAAAGCCGGTGCGCACGGCATGGAAATCGGTGCCGGGGCCGGAATCCTGTTCCCGCCCGGCCGGACCGATCCAGTACACCTCGTTGCCGCGCGGATCCTTCTGCGCGATGCAGCCCTCGGCGCGGTGGCGGTTGCCCAGGCGGGTGACCTCGAACCCCTTCACCTCCTCCCACGGCAGATCCGGCACGTTGACGTTGAGGATGGTGTCTGCCGGCAGCGGGTCGGCCTTCAGGCGTGCCACGATCTCCACCGCCGCCCGTGCCGCGGTCTGGAAGTGCCGCGGCGAATGGTCGCGGCTGACCAGCGAGACGGCCACCGCGGGCAGGCCGAGGAAGCGGCCTTCCATTGCGGCGGACACGGTCCCCGAATAGATCACGTCATCGCCGAGATTGGCGACGTTGTTGATGCCTGACACGACGATGTCCGGCTCGAATTCCAGCAGACCGGTCAGCGCCAGGTGCACGCAGTCGGTCGGCGTACCCGCCACCGAGACGGTGTAATGATCGATGCGCTTGAGCCGGATCGGCAGGTCCAGCGTGAGCGAATTGCTGGCCCCGGAACGGTCGCGGTCCGGGGCCACCACGGTGACTTCATGCCCGGCCTGGCGCAGCACCTGGGCCAGCATGCCGATACCGGGCGCATCGACACCATCGTCATTGCTGACCAGGACCCGAATCTGCGTTTTAACCGCTTGATTGTTCAAGACTTCATATCCATCACTTGCCGTCGTGGGCGTGGTCGCGGCATTCCCCGGGTGGCGGCGACGACCACGCAAGTGCGTCCGGTATTGTGCCGCAACCCGGCCGCAGGGCCTACCCTGCCATGGGTCATTGCACCGTTTCATGGGCAGTATGCGCTGGGCGGTTTACTCTTTGCCGCATGTCACACCCTGAAGATGAAGACCCGGCCGCGCTGTTCCGCTCGGCAATCGGCCCGGTCACGCCCCTGCCCAAGGAGTACGTCGCCGCCCCGGCCGCGCCGAGGCCGAAGCCGCGTGCGCGCATGGCCGAGCTGGACGAGCAGCAGGCCGCGGGCGAGTTCGCCCGGCTGCTGCGCGAGGGCACGCCGCTGGCGGCTGGCGACACGGCCAGCTACCGCCGCGACACGCTGCCGCCGCGGATGTTCCAGCGGCTGAAGAAGGGCCAGTACTCGGTGCAGGACGAACTGGACCTGCACGGCGCCACCGCCGCCCAGGCCGAGCGCCTGCTGCGCCAGTTCCTGCTGGACGCCCACGCGCACGAGCACGGCTGCGTGCGCATCGTGCATGGCAAGGGGCTGCAGTCCGACGGCGGCGCGCCGGTCCTCAAGAACCTGGTGGACCGCATGCTGCGGCTGCGCAGCGACGTGCTCGCCTTCCACTCGGCCCCGGCCGGGCAAGGCGGCACGGGGGCGATCCTGGTGCTGCTGGCGCGCTGACCGCGTGCGGCCGGCACAGCGGGCATCGCAGGCGGATCAGCCGCTCGCCGCGGCCTCCTGCGACGCATCCACCACCGGCCCCAGCTCATGCAGCACCGCGGTGGCATAACATCCCGGCGGCAGCGCGAAGGTCAGCTCCAGCACACCGCTGTCCAGCCAGCGGTGCTGCAGCAGCGCCGGCCGCAGACGCAGCGCCCGCCGCTCCTGTTTCAGCCGGGCCGCTTCCAGGCCCGCGCGCAGCGCCAGCGACTGCTCATCCGCCAGTGCCTGCAGTTCCAGCGCCCGCGCCTCGTCGGTGCTGCGCAGCTCGCCTTCGCCCCACAGCGGTGCACTGGGGTGGATGTCGAAGCGCGCCAACCGCTCGGCCAGTTCATCGGTGAACGGCTCCGGCCCGAACACGCTGCGGCTTCCATCGAGCATCCACACCTCGCCCGGCAGCGGGCGGTCCCAGCGGTCCTGCGCCACGCGCTCGGCCAGCACCCGGTTGAACAGCGCCGAGCGCGCCGCCGACAGCAGCAGCGACTGCTGGTCCTTGCGCATGCGCCGGCCGCCGAACATGGCCAGCGCCGCCGGCACGTTGCCGCCGTCGCGGCCGAAACGCTGCTCGCCGAACCAGTTCGGCAGGCCACGCGTGGCCACCTGCTGCAGGCGCTCGCCGATGGCGGCCGCGTCCCCGCGCACCTCGCGCAGCACCAGCCGGAAGCGGTTGCCGGCCAGCGCACCGCGCTGCAGCTTGCGGTTGTGCCAGGTGGCGTCGAGCACCTCCAGTTCCTCACTGGCCAACGTCGCCGGATCCGGTGCCACGCGCTTGGGCAGATGCACGCTGAAGCGCTGCGTGGTCACCGCATGGCGGTCTTTCATGCCGGCGTAGCTGACTGCCATCTCGGGCAGGCCCGCCCAGCGGGCCAGCAGCTTGGCCACGTGCACGGTGTTGGCGCCGCGCTTGCGCACGTGCAGCAGCAGGTGCTCGCCTTCGCCGGTGGGCTCGAACGCCGGCAGTTCGTCCACCTGGAAATCCTCGGCGCTGCTGCGGATGCGCGCGCTTTCCCAGACCGGCGCACCGAACGCCATCGGCAGCGGAATCATGCCGCCACCAGCAGCACGACCGCCTGCGCGGCGATGCCTTCGCCGCGCCCGGTGAAGCCCAGGCGTTCGGAGGTGGTGGCCTTCACGCTGACCGCATCCAGCGGCAATTGCAGCAGCGCGGCGATGCGCTCGCGCATGGCCTGCGCATGCGGCCCCACCTTGGGGCGCTCACAGATCACGGTGATGTCGGTGTTGCCGACGCGCCAGCCACGCGTGCGCAGCAGTTCGTCGCAGTGGCGGACGAAATCGCTGCTGTCCGCGCCTTTCCAGCGGTCGTCGCTGGGCGGGAAATGCACGCCGATGTCGCCCAGCGCCAGCGCGCCCAGCATGGCGTCGCACAGTGCATGCAGGATCACGTCACCGTCGCTGTGGGCCAGCACGCCGGCACTGTGCGGCACGCGCACGCCGCCGAGCATGATGTGGTCGCCTTCGCCGAAGGCATGCACGTCGTAGCCCTGGCCGATACGGATGGGCGGAAAAACAGCGGTACTCATGGCAACAACCTGTGATGTGCCGCGCGGCTCAGCCGGCGCGGCGGGAAAGAACGAATTCGAAGCGGTCCAGGTCGGCGGGGGTGGTGACCTTGAAGTTGTCCTCACTGCCCTCCACCAGCAGCGGGCGCAGCCCCTGCAGCTCCATCGCCATCGCCTCATCGGTGACCGCCACCCCGCGCGCAGCGGCCTCGGCCAGCGCGCGCGTGAGCTGATGGCGCCGGAACAACTGCGGGGTGAGGGCGCGCCACAGCCGCTCGCGCGGCTCGGTCCCATCGATGCCGCCATCATCGCCCGCGCGCTTGAGCGTGTCGCGCACCGGTGCGGCCAGGATGGCCCCGACCGGATCGGCGCGGCCCACTTCCAGCAGCCGGCCCAGATCGGACAGGGCCAGATTGGGGCGCGCCGCGTCGTGCACCAGCACGTACTCGTCGGCGCGCACGCTCTCCGGCAGCGCCTGCAGGCCGGCCAGCACCGAGTCGGCACGGGTGCTTCCCCCCGTGCAGGTCAGCAGCGGCTTGCCCGCCACGGCGGTCCAGCCCGGCCAGTCGCCGTCGTCGGCGCCGATCACCACCATGGCGCCGGCCACCGCCGGATGCGCCAACAGCGCCTGCAGGGTATGCGCCAGCAGGATCTGTCCACCCGCCGGCAGGTACTGCTTGGGCAGTGGCGCGCCGAACCGCGTGCCGCGGCCCGCAGCCGGGACCACCGCCCACAGCCCGGTACTCATGGCACCTCCGCCGGCGGCTGCGCCCCGGCGGGCGCATCAGCGACCGGCCGCGGCGGCAGAACCGGGGCGTTTTCAACCACCCGGTAGAACTTCTCGCCCGGCTTGATCATGCCCAGTTCGCTGCGCGCACGCTCCTCGATGGCCGCCTGCCCTTCCTTGAGATCCTTGACCTCGGCGGCCAGCGCATCGTTGCGCTGCTGCAGCCCTTCGTTGTCATGCTTCTGGTGTTCGACCTGGGCTTCCAGCGTCAGCACCTCGCCGGAATTGCCCGGGCCGAACCAGAAGCGGTACTGCAGCCATGCCAGCAGCAGGGCCAGCACCAGCAGCAGCCAGCGCCAGTTGCGCATGGCGTCAGCGCTTCAGCGAAACGAAGGCGTCACGACCGGCATACCGCGCACCGCTGCCGAGGGCTTCCTCGATGCGCAGCAGCTGGTTGTACTTGGCCACACGGTCGCTGCGGCACAGCGAGCCGGTCTTGATCTGCGTCGCGGTGGTGGCCACGGCGATGTCGGCGATGGTGGTGTCTTCGGTTTCACCGGAACGGTGCGACACGATGGCCGCGTAGCCGGCGCGGTCGGCCATGGCGATCGCCTCGAGGGTTTCGCTCAGCGTGCCGATCTGGTTGACCTTGATCAGGATCGCATTGGCGGTGCCCGAATCGATGCCTTCCTTGAAGATGCGCGGGTTGGTCACGAACAGGTCATCGCCCACCAGCTGCACCTTCGTGCCGATGCGGTCGGTCAGCAGCTTCCAGCCGGCCCAGTCGTTCTCGGCCAGGCCGTCTTCGATGGTGACGATCGGGTACTGCGCGGCCCAGTCGGCGAGGAAATCGACGAACTGCTCGGAGGTCAGGCGCTTGTTCTCGCCGACCAGGTTGTACTTGCCGTTCTCGAAGAACTCGCTGGAGGCCACGTCCAGGCCCAGCAGCACGTCCTCACCGGCGGTGTAGCCGGCCTTGCCGATCGCTTCGAGGATGGTGTCCAGCGCTTCGACATTGCTGCGGAAGTCCGGCGCGAAGCCACCTTCGTCACCGACAGCGGTGCTCAGGCCGTGGCCCTTCAGCACCGACTTGAGCGAATGGAAGATTTCCGTGCCCGCACGCAGGCTCTCGGAGAACGAGCTGAAGCCCACCGGCAGCACCATGAACTCCTGGAAGTCCACGTTGTTGTCCGCGTGTGCGCCGCCGTTGATGATGTTCATCATCGGCACCGGCAGCGACGGGGTGACCCCGGTCTTGCCCGCCAGGTACTGCCACAGCGGCTGGCGCGCGGAGGCGGCAGCGGCATGCGCGGCTGCCATGGAAACACCCAGCAGCGCATTGGCGCCCAGGCGGCCCTTGTTCTCGGTGCCGTCCAGATCGATCAGGCGGCGGTCCAGGGCGACCTGGTCGGTGGCATCCATCCCGGCCAGCGCGCCGGCGATGGCACCGTTGATGTTCTCCACGGCCTTGCGCACGCCCTTGCCGAGGTAGCGGGTCTTGTCGCCGTCACGCAGCTCCACCGCTTCCTTGGTGCCGGTCGAGGCGCCGGAGGGAACCGCGGCGCGACCGAACGCACCGTCCTCCAGGATCACGTCGGCTTCCAGCGTGGGGTTGCCACGGCTGTCGAGGATTTCACGGGCGTGGATGCTGCGGATCGTACTCATGGGCGGGCCGGTTACCTGTAAGGAGGGGAGCGACAGAACACTGCCGCGTGATTATCCCCGGCTATCCGCCTGTTGCCAAATGGCCTGATCGGCAGTCGCGAGCGCCGGCCCCCGGATCGACCCGGCAATGATCAGTACGAGACACAGCATCAGCACCAGCAGCAGGGCCGCAACGGCCGCACACCGGCGCCCGCGCCGGCGCCACCCGGCCAGCACGATCGCCACGGCACTGCCCCCGGCAGCGACCACCAGCACGGTCAACGCGGCCAGAATCCAACCCTGCATGGCCTGCATGCCCTGGTTGCCATCCCCGGGTGCACCGACGCTGGCAGCGAAGGCCAGCCCGGCGCCCAGCAGCGCAGCCCATGCCAGCAACGCAGCCAGCAGCGCCAACAGGCCCCAGGGCCAACCCCGCGCAGGGCGGAATGCATCGTTCACAGCAGGTCGTGCAGCAGCGTGCCGACCCACAGCGACAGCAGCACGATCGCCACCGCCGCCAGGCCCTTGCCGCGGTTGAAGCGCCAGGCAAGGATCGCCGCGATGACCCCCGCACTGATCGTGCCCAGCTCGGCCAGCGCCAGCACCAGCACGTAGGGCTTCAGGTTGATCCCCGCCCCATCACCCGGCGGCCGCATTGCCGCGCCCATCAGCATGAAGATGAAAAACACGCCGGACAGCGACAGCAGCGCCAGCCCCAGGGCAATCAGGCCCCACGGCCACTGCCGCCAGGCGCGGCGCTGGCGCCGCGCGTCCAGCGCCCGCCACGGGTCCTGACTCACGCGAAGCGCGAGAAGCCGTGCTTCTTGGTGACCGCGTCCAGTTCCATCAAGGTTTCCAGCAGCGCTTCCATCTGGTCCAGCGGCCATGCGTTGGGGCCGTCGGACAGCGCCTTGGACGGGTCCGGATGGGTTTCGGCGAACAGGCCGGAAATACCCACCGCCACCGCCGCCCGCGCCAGCACCGGCACGTGCTCGCGCTGGCCGCCGGAACTGGTGCCCTGCCCGCCCGGCAGCTGTACCGAATGGGTGGCGTCGAACACCACCGGGCAGCCGGTATCGCGCATCACCGCCAGCGAGCGCATGTCGCTGACCAGGTTGTTGTAGCCGAAGCTGGCACCGCGCTCGCAGACCATGATCTGCTCGTTGCCGGTCGAACGCGCCTTGTCCACCACCGGCTTCATGTCCCACGGCGCCAGGAACTGGCCCTTCTTGATGTTCACCGGCTTGCCGGCGGCGCACACCTTGCGGATGAAGTCGGTCTGCCGGACCAGGAAGGCCGGGGTCTGCAGCACGTCCACCACCGAGGCTACTTCGTCCATCGGGGTGTACTCGTGCACATCGGTCAGCACCGGCACGCCGATCTGCTTCTTCACTTCGGCCAGCACCTTCAGGCCTTCTTCCATGCCGGGGCCGCGGAAGGCGGTGCCGGAGGTCCGGTTGGCCTTGTCGAAGCTCGACTTGAAGATGAAGTTCACACCGAGGCGGTCGGTGATCTCCTTCAGTCTGCCGGCCGTGTCCAGCTGCAGCTGCATGGACTCGATCACGCAGGGGCCGGCGATCAGGAACAGGGGCTGGTCCAGCCCGACCTCGAATCCACACAGTTTCATGGCGTTTCCTTGTTGTCCGCAGTGCCGGCAAGGAAGCCGGCCTGCTGGGAATGATGGGTGCAGGATGGGGGCCGCAGGCCCCCTGCACAAGTCAGGTGCTGGGCTGGGCCGGCAGCGCGGCGCCGGCCTTGCGCTCACGCGCGGCGCGGATGAAGCCGATGAACAGCGGGTGGCCGTCACGCGGAGTGGACAGGAATTCCGGATGCGCCTGGCAGGCCAGGAACCACGGGTGCGCCGCGCGCGGCAGTTCCACCACTTCCACCAGGGTGTCATCCATGGACTTGCCGGAGATCACCAGGCCGGCATCTTCCAGCTGCGTGCGGTAGCGGTTGTTGAACTCGTAACGGTGGCGATGGCGCTCGGCCACCACGTCCTTGCCGTACAGCTCACGCGCCAGCGTGCCCGGCTTCAGGCGCTGCTCCTGCAGACCCAGGCGCATGGTGCCGCCCAGATCGCTCTTGTCGTCGCGCTTCTCCACTTCGCCGGTGGCGGTGCGCCACTCGGTGATCAGGCCGATCACCGGGTGCGGCGACTGGCGGTCGTTCTCGGTGCTGTTGGCGCCGTCCAGGCCCGCCACGTTGCGCGCATAGTCGACCACGGCGGCCTGCATGCCATAGCAGATGCCGAAATACGGCACGCCGTGCTCGCGGGCGTACTGCGAGCTGAGCACCTTGCCTTCGAAACCGCGGTCACCGAAGCCGCCAGGGACCAGGATGCCGTCCACGTCGGCCAGCGCCGCCATGTCGCTGCCTTCCAGGTCCTGCGCTTCCAGCCACTTCAGCCGCACCTTGGTGCGCTGGCGCAGACCGCCGTGCTTGAGCGCCTCACCCACCGACTTGTAGGCGTCCTGGTGATCCACATACTTGCCGACCACGGCGATGGTCACCTCGTCCACCGGGTGCAGCGTGGCATCCACGGCGTCTTCCCACTCGTGCATGTCCGCCGGGCCGACCTTGCCGGCCAGCTTGAGCTGGTCGATCACGATGTCATCCAGGCCCTGCGCGTGCAGGCCGAAGGGAATGCGGTACAGCACGTCCACGTCCGGCACGCTGATCACCGCCCGCTCGGAGACGTTGGTGAACTGGGCGATCTTGCGACGCTCCGAATCCGGCACCGGCTGTTCGGAACGGCACAGCAGCACGTCCGGCTGGATGCCGATGGACCGCAGTTCCTTGACCGAATGCTGGGTCGGCTTGGTCTTCAGCTCGCCGGCCGCGGCGATGTAGGGCACCAGGGTGAGGTGCATGAACAGCGCCTTCTCCGGGCCGCGCTCGGTACGCACCTGGCGGATGGCCTCCAGGAACGGCAGCGACTCGATGTCGCCCACGGTGCCGCCGATCTCCACCAGCGCCACGTCGAAACCGGCGGTGGCCTCGTCCATGCAGCGGCGGATCTCATCGGTGATGTGCGGAATGACCTGCACGGTGGCACCCAGGTAATCGCCACGGCGCTCCTTGCGGATCACTTCCTCGTAGATGCGCCCGGTGGTGACCGAGTTGCGACGGCTCAGGCGGGTGCGCACGAAGCGCTCGTAGTGGCCCAGGTCCAGATCGGTCTCGGCGCCGTCGTCGGTGACGTACACCTCGCCGTGCTGGAACGGGCTCATGGTGCCCGGGTCGACGTTGATGTACGGGTCGAGCTTCATCATCGTGACCTTCAGGCCGCGCGCCTCGAGAATGGCGGCCAGCGACGCGGCGGCAATACCTTTGCCGAGCGAGGACACCACGCCGCCGGTTACGAAAATCAAGGGAGTCATGGCTGCAAGCATCCTGTAGAGAGGAAAAACGACAGCGCCACGCCGGCGCGGACAGCGGGCGTGGAGCGTGAAAGGGGATTTCCGGAGCGCTGCGGCAGGGCGAGCGCGGTGCGCGGGGCGCCTTCAGGCGCCGCAGCGAGGCCATCGCGCGAGGTCGGGCGGGCCGTGCCGGTCATCGAAACCGTCACCTGCGCACTGCCCTGCTGGTGGCGACCGGAACCGGCCGGACCAGCGCGATCGCTGATGGTGGACACACACTGCTCCCGGAAAGCCGTAGTTTACAGACAGATGGCGGCCAGCCCAAGAGGCAGCCCGGTGTCCGGATACGCAGACGCCCCGGGTGACCGGGGCGTCTGCGGGTTGAAGGCGACACGCAATCAGCGGCGACGACGCGCCTCTTCCTCTTCTTCCTCGCGCTGCGGCGCCTGCTGACCCTTGGCCTTCATTTCCGCCGTGGCCTGGGCGCGGCGCTTGGCCTTGGCCTCCGCCTCGGCGTTCTGCGGGTCGGGCTGGCTGTTCTGGCCGGTCGGCTGCGGCGCCGGCGCGCCGGCGCTCTGCGCCAGCGCCAACGGCACGATGGCCACGGCGGCGGCGGCAAGGGCGATGGTCAGCAGCTTTTTCATGGAGTCCTCCTTACGGTATCGACTCGGGATGAGGGGGCACCGGATACGTCCCAGTGCGGCCATTTTACCCCCGCCACCGGTTGCGCGGCTGAAGGCGTGCAAAATCACCGCCCAGACCGCACACTTGCGCGTCGCTCCACGCTTTAGAAGACAGATGAACGCCCGCTATAACGCCGCCGATATTGAAGTCCTGTCCGGCCTGGATCCGGTCAAGCGCCGCCCCGGCATGTACACCGACACCGCGCGCCCGAACCACCTGGCGCAGGAAGTGATCGACAACTCGGTGGACGAGGCCCTGGCCGGTCACGCCCGCTCGATCGAGATCACGCTGTTCAAGGACGGCAGCGTGGAGGTCAGCGATGACGGCCGCGGCATGCCGGTGGACATCCACCCGGAGGAGAAGATTCCCGGCGTGGAGCTGATCCTGACCCGGCTGCATGCCGGCGGCAAGTTCAGCAACAACAACTACACCTTCTCCGGCGGCCTGCACGGCGTGGGCGTGAGCGTGGTCAACGCGCTGTCCACCCTGGTGGAGATCCACATCAAGCGCGAGGGCGCCGAGCACCGCATCACCTTCCGCAACGGCGACCGCGCTACCCCGCTGGAAGTGGTGGGCACCGTCGGCCGCAAGAACACCGGCACGCGGCTGCGGTTCTGGCCAGACCCGAAGTACTTCGATACACCCAAGTTCGCCGTGCGCGCACTCAAGCACCTGCTGCGCGCCAAGGCCGTGCTGTGCCCGGGCCTGACCGTCAAGCTCACCGATGAAGCCACCGGCGAGGTCGACACCTGGCATTACGAAGACGGGCTGCGCGACTACCTGAAGCTGGAACTGGGCGAGCGCGAGGTGCTGCCGGCCGAGCTGTTCGTGGGCCACCTGAAGAAGGAAACCGAGGTGGTGGACTGGGCCGTGGCCTGGCTGCCGGAAGGCGAACTGGTGCAGGAAAGCTACGTCAACCTGATTCCCACCGCCCAGCACGGCACCCACGTGAACGGGCTGCGCACCGGCCTGACCGAGGCGCTGCGCGAGTTCTGCGACTTCCGCAACCTGCTGCCGCGCGGCGTGAAACTGGCTCCGGAAGATGTGTGGGACCGGGTCTCGTTCGTGCTGTCGCTGAAGATGACCGACCCGCAGTTCAGCGGCCAGACCAAGGAACGCCTGTCGTCGCGGCAGGCCGCCGGCTTCGTCGAGGGCGCCGCCCACGATGCGTTCAGCCTGCTGCTCAACCAGAACGTGGAACTGGGCGAGAAGATCGCGCAGATCGCCATTGAACGGGCCAGCGCGCGGTTGAAGACCGAAAAACTGGTGGTGCGCAAGAAGGTCACCCAGGGCCCCGCCCTGCCCGGCAAGCTGGCCGACTGCATCAGCCAGGACCTGTCGCGCACCGAACTGTTCCTGGTGGAGGGTGATTCGGCCGGCGGCAGCGCCAAGCAGGCCCGCGACAAGGACTTCCAGGCGATCATGCCGCTGCGCGGCAAGATCCTCAACACCTGGGAAGTGTCCTCCAACAGCGTGCTGGCCTCGGAGGAAGTGCACAACCTGGCCATCGCGATCGGCTGCGACCCCGGCAAGGAGGACATCAGCGGCCTGCGCTACGGCAAGGTGGTGATCCTGGCCGACGCGGACTCCGATGGCCTGCATATCGCCACCCTGCTCACCGCGCTGTTCCTGAAGCATTTCCCGGCCCTGGTCGATGCCGGCCACGTGTTCGTGGCGATGCCGCCGCTGTTCCGCGTGGACGTGGGCAAGCAGGTGTTCTATGCGCTGGACGAAGAGGAAAAGCGCACCACGCTGGACAAGATCGAGCGCGAGAAGATCAAGGGAGCCGTCACGGTCACCCGCTTCAAGGGCCTGGGCGAAATGAATCCGTCGCAGCTGCGCGAATCCACCATTCACCCGGACACCCGCCGCCTGGTGCAGTTGACCATCGATGATGGCGAACAGACCCGCTCGCTGATGGACATGCTGCTGGCCAAGAAGCGCGCCAGCGACCGCAAGGGCTGGCTGGAAGCCAAGGGCGACCTGGCCTCGCTGGAGGTCTGACCGGCCTGGCCGCCGGATGAGAAAACGCCGCGGTTCCCTGGGGAACCGCGGCGTTTTTCATTCCCGCGCAGGCAGCGGCAGCGCCCGCCTCACGCCCAGCCGATCATCTCGAACAGCTTCAGGATCAGGTACGCGCAACCGCCTGCCGCCGGAATGGTCAGGATCCAGGCCCAGATGATCCGCTCGATCACGCCGAACTTCAGCGAGCGCGGATTCTTCGCAAAGCCCACGCCCATGATGGCGGTGGAAATGCTGTGGGTGGTGGACACCGGCATGCCGAAGTGCGCCGCCACGGTCAGCACGGTGGCCGAGCTGGTCTCGGCGGCGAAGCCGTGGATCGGGTGCAGCTTGACCATCTTGTGGCCCAGCGTCTTGATGATCTTCCAGCCGCCCGAGGCGGTACCGGCGGCCATCACCACCGCGCAGGTCAGCACGATCCACATCGCGATGCCGTCACCGGCATGCGCATCCGGGTGCAGGAAGCCCAGCCAGCCCGGCAGGTCGTTGAGCGCACCGGCCGCCTCGGCGCCGATCAGCGTCATGGCGATGATGCCCATGGTCTTCTGCGCGTCGTTGTGGCCGTGGGCGAAGCCCATGTAGGCGGCCGACACGATCTGTGCCTTGCCGAAGAACGCGTTGACCCAGCGCGGGCGCGCCAGGCGGCCGAGCAGCCCGCCCACCTTGGCCATGCCGGCGATCAGCGCCCACAGCAGCACCATGACGATGATGCCCAGGATGAAACCGGCCAGCGGCGAGGTGATCATCGGCACGAACACCTTCCACAGCAGGCCCTTGTTCTGCGCCCAGGTGCCGAGCCGCTCCGACCAGATCAGCGCGTCCCAGTTGTTGTTGGCAGCGGCCAGGCCGGCGCCGCACAGGCCACCGATCAGCGCGTGGGAGGACGAGGACGGCAGGCCCTTCCACCAGGTGATCAGGTTCCAGATGATGCCGCCGAGCAGCGCACAGAGGATGACCTGCGGGGTGACATCGATCACGTTGGTGTTGAGCAGGCCCGACGCGATGGTGAGGGCCACGGCGGTGCCGGTCAGGGCGCCGATGAGGTTCATGAAGGCCGCCAGCATCACCGCCGCGCCCGGGCTGAGCACCTTGGTGGCCACGACTGTGGCGATGGAGTTGGCGGTGTCGTGGAAACCGTTGATGAACTCGAACACGAGCGCAGTCAGGATCACCACCAGTACAAGGGTGAGCATCGGTGGCGGCCCGTCAGCTGTTCTTCAGGACGATCTGGTACGCCACCACGCCGGCCTCGCGGCAGCGGTCGATGGCTTTTTCCAGGATCTCGAAGAATTCCTTCAGCAGGAACATCTGCAGGCTGTCCAGGCGGCCGGAATAGATGTCGCGGTACAGCTCCAGCATCAGGCGGTCGGCCTCGTTCTCCAGCGAACGCAGCTTTTCATTCAGCGCGGTCATCCGGTCCAGGTTCATGTGGCGCAGGTCGGCGACCATTTCCACCACCACCGCCGAGGCCTGCTCGAGCATCGCCGCGCGCGGCGCGAAGTCGATGTGCTCCAGGTGCTGGGTGGCCAGCGAGTAGCGGTCGGCGAACTTCTCGATCTGCTTGGGAATCTTGTACAGCGCCGAACCCAGCGCTTCGATGTCCTCGCGCTCGATCGGGGTCATGAAGCTGTCCACCAGCGCCTGGCTGATCTTGTCCGAGGCCGCGCGCTCGCGCAGGCGGGCCAGCTTGAAGGCGTCCAGCGCCGGCTGGCGGTCGGCGTCACGCAGCATCGCGTGCAGTGCCTTGGCGGCATCGGAGGCGGCCACGGCAGCCTCATCAAGCAGGGTGTAGAACTGTTTGCCGGAACCGAAAATGGTCTGCAGAGAGAACATGAGAAACCTGTTCGCCGTCGCGGGGAGGACGGCACCAATGGGAATTATGACGGTTAGATGACCCTTGCGGGTACTCCCCACGCCCCCGGACCCCGTTTCCGGGCAACCTGAACAGGCAGTTGCAGTCGCCTGCCCCACCTTTGCTAAGATGCAGCCGCGCCCTTGTGGCGCACCCTATGGACGACGACCCTACCCCCCCGCCGCCGCGCCGGAACCCGTTTTCCCGCGCCTGCCGCCCATGCAAGCACCCGCCCTCCCTGCCACTGACCGGGGAAGACGCCCGTGTTTGAAATGCTCCTGATTGTTTTCGCGCTGGTTCTGTTGAACGGCTTCTTCGCCATGTCCGAGATGTCGGTCATGACGTCCCGCAAGAGCCGCCTGAAGCAGATGGCCGGCACCTCCAAGCGCGCCGCCAAGGCGCTGGAGCTGTCCGAGAAGCCGGAAAGCTTCCTGTCCACCGTGCAGATCGGCATCACCGTGATCGGCGTGCTCACCGGCTACCTGGGCGGTGATGCGATCGGCGATGCCATTGCCGGATGGATCGGCAACCTGATGCCGGGCTTTGCCTATGCCAGCAAGGTCGGCACCGCGCTGGCGGTGACCCTGATCACGTTCATCACGCTGATCTTCGGCGAGCTGGTACCCAAGCGCCTGGCGCTGACCCGCTCGGAAACCATCGCCGGGCTGGTGGCCGTGCCGATGAGCTGGCTGGCCCGGCTGGCCCTGCCCTTCGTCTGGCTGCTGTCCAAGACCACCCGTCTGGTGTTGAAGCTGATGGGCCTGGGCAATGACGAGGCCGCCTCGGTCAGTGAAGAGGAAATCCGCATGCTGGTGGCCGAGAGCCACGAAGCCGGCGTGATCGATGCCCACGAACGCGACATGATGAACCGCGTGATGCGGCTGGGCGACCGCACGGCCGACAGCCTGATGACCCCGCGCAACCGGATTGCCTGGCTGGACACCGAGGCCCTGACCGAGAAGAACCTGGCGGTGATGGCCGAGCATGAGTTCTCCCGCTACCCGGTCTACCGCGGCAACGACCAGGACGTGGTCGGCGTGCTGGAACTGAAATCGCTGGCCACGCGCATGGCGCGCGGTGACAACGCGCTGTTCCAGACCCTGCGTGAGCCGCTGTACGTGTCCGACTCGACCCACGCGATGAAGCTGCTGGAAATCTTCCGCGAGGAACAGCAGTCCATGGCGCTGGTGGTGGACGAATATGGCGAGATCCAGGGCCTGGTGACCATCAGCGACCTGATGGGTGCGGTGGTCGGCCGCCTGCAGGCGGTGGAGAACGCTGACGATGACGCCCTGGTGGTGACCCGCGAGGACGGCTCGCTGCTGGTGGACGGCTCGCTGCCCATCGAGGACCTGCGCGAACTGCTGGGCAGCACGGAGCTGCCCGATGCCGAGGAAGGCGATTACTACACCCTGGCCGGCATGTGCATCCATTACTTCGGCCGCATTCCGCATGCCGGCGAGTACTTCGACTGGGCCGGCTGGCGCATCGAGGTGGTCGACCTGGACGGCGCACGGGTGGACAAGCTGCTGCTGCGTATCCTTTCCGACGAGCAGGCCGATGAACTCACCGCCTGACGACGGCACCGCGCCGCCGCCCGAATCCGCGCAGCGTCCGGTCTACCGCAACGAGGGCATCCGCAGCCTGCTGGCGATGTTCGAGTTCGGTGACCCGGCCCAGCACATGACCCTGGGCCGCATCCTGCAGGATCTGCAGCAGAGCGCCTTCGGAGTGTTCCTGTTCGTGGCCATCCTGCCGGCCTTCATCCCCATTCCGGGCGTGGGTGGCGCGGTCAGCGGCCCGCTGGTGATCCTGATCGGTCTGCAGATGCTGTTCTGCATGCGCCGGCCGTGGCTGCCGGGCTTCATCGCCGGGCGCGGTCCGCGCCGGTCCACGATGCACCGCTTCCTGGACCGCATCGATGGCTCCCTGCGGCGGTTGGACCGCCTGCTCAAGCCGCGCCTGCCGGGCCTGCTGGTGCCGCTGCCGGCACATGCCTTCACCGGGCTGCTGCTGACGGTGCTGGGTCTGCTGCTGTCGCTGCCGATTCCCTTCACCAACTATCTGTTCGGCTTCCAGCTGCTGCTGTTCGCCTTGGCGCTGCTGGAGCGCGACGGCATGCTGATGCTGATCAACTGGATCGGCGCGCTGGCCGCCATCGCGTTTTTCGGCTTCAGCTCCGGCCACCTGGTGTCATTCACCGTGGAACTGTTCCAGCGCTGGTTCTGACCGGCGCTGGTTCTAAACCGGCGCGGAAGCATGGCGCGTCGGCAGACCCGACGCGCCACGCGCTGCGGTCAGCGCAGGTCGACAAACCCGTTGTCGCCCAGACGCGACGGCTCGTCCTCCACGGCCGACAGGACGAAGGCCAGGGCCTTGCCCAGCAGCGTGCCCGGGCCATCCCAGTACTCGGCAGTCTCGGCGCGCACGTGGATCAGGCGCAGGTTCGGGTCGTCCTTGCCGCCGGGGAAGAACAGCTTCATCGGTGCGGACCACAACTCCTCCACCTTGGCGCGGTCATCCACGATGCGCGCCGTACCGGCGACCGACACGTAGGTGTTCTTGCCCGGCGAGGCATAGGCCACGTTGACCCGCGGGTTGCGCGCGATCTCGGCGACCTTCGGGCTGTCGGCGGCCGTGGCGAACCACAGGTCGCCATCGAAGGCGACCTGCTGGGTGCCCAGCGGCCGGCTGTACAGCCGGCCATCCACTCCCGTGGTGGTGAACATGGCCACCTCCACGTCCTTGATCAGTTCAGCCAGCTGGGCAATGTGGTCGGCACGCGATTCGGCCATGTCAGGCAACTCCTGTGGGGTGAGCCCCCATCAGACGCCCATCGGCTGCAATGCGCCGTGACGCAAACGTTCAGCCGGCGTGGCGATCGTGCCAGGCCCGCATGGCCAGCTCGAACGAACGCAGCCGCGCGGTGTGGTCATGCAGGTTGGCGGTGAGCAGCAGCTCGTCCGGCTGGTGGCGCTCGACGAATGCCGCGATGCCCTCGGCCACCTGCGCCGCATCGCCCAGCACGGTGCAGGCCAGTGCGCGCTCCACGCCGGCCTTTTCGTGCGGCTGCCAGTAGCTGTCGATATCGTCGATGGCCGGCGGAATCTTCCCGGCCTGCCCGCGGCGCAGATTGACGAAACTCTGCTGCTGGCTGGTGAACAGCCGCCTGGACTCGGCCAGGCTGTCACTGGCCACGACGTTCAGGGCCAGCATGGCGTACGGCCGCGCCAGCGTGGCCGACGGGCGGAACTCGCGGCGGTAGACGGCCAACGCCTCGTCCATGGCATCCGGGGCGAAATGCGAGGCGAACGCGTACGGCAGGCCCATCGAGGCCGCCAGGCGGGCGCCGAACAGGCTCGAGCCCAGGATCCAGGTCGGCACGCGCAGGCCGCCGCCGGGCACCGCCTGCACCGCCTGCCCCGGCGCGACCGGCTCGAAGTAGTGCAGCAGTTCGCGCACGTCCTGCGGGAACTGGTCCGCGCCATCGAAGTAACGGCGCAGCGCCCGCGCGGTCGGCTGGTCGGTGCCCGGGGCACGGCCCACGCCCAGATCGATGCGGTCCGGGTACAGCGAGGCCAGCGTTCCGAACTGTTCGGCCACCTGCAGCGGCGCGTGGTTGGGCAGCATGATGCCGCCGGCGCCGACACGGATGCGTCGGGTCCCGCCGGCCACGTGGCCGATCAGCACCGCGGTGGCCGCGCTGGCGATACCGGGCATGTTGTGGTGCTCGGCCAGCCAGTAGCGACGGTAACCCAGCGCGTCGGCGTGCTGGGCCAGTTCCA
>Ga0207841_1000219_pt1 | contig 30214 bp, 31 predicted proteins | sample HigsolmetaGSP18D_FD_184846 | JGI IMG/M metagenome (GOLD analysis project Ga0207841, IMG submission 184846) | High solid enriched microbial communities from the Joint BioEnergy Institute, USA - SP1-8-D (SPAdes) | ecosystem: Engineered > Bioreactor > SSF (Solid state fermentation) > Aerobic >... | reverse complement strand
CGTCGCGCTCGATGTAGCGAAGGTGGCTGAGCGTCGAGCGCTTGGCAGCCTGGCGCAGGTTTACCAGGCGCGTCTTGATGGCGACGCGGCGGGCGTTGGAAGGCAGTTTCTGCGCGCTGAAACGAGCGGCGACATGCCCACGGCCGAGGCGGGCACCGGGCTGGTGGCTCGCCTTGCGCGGCTTTCCGGTGCCGGCCTTGTTGGCTTGACGCAGCACCTGATTGACGAAGGGTTGGCCGCGTTGCTGCGGCTTGCCCGGCTGCGGGCGAAAGCGCAATTCGTCATCCGGACGGCTTCCCTTGCTCATGTTTGGACTCCTCCAAGTTGATCGCAGTACGGCGTGTGAGGCACGCTTTTGAGCCAGTGTCGCTGTGGGGCGAACACGATTTCGGCACCTGGCGACACCGCCGCGGTGTCGCCGCCAACCCCCGTGCAGATTGCTTTCCGGGCCAACGAAGTGCCGCCCCCTTTTATCTTGCCCTCAGCTCTTTCCGTGCCTTTTGCGTTTCTGTCCTGGGTAATCAGGGTGTGGTTTCTATAGTGACGGGCCAGCCGCATGTCTCGAGCGAGGGCAGAGGAGTCAGCGAGAGGTGGCCCGCGACAATAGCTGCTGAATGCAGCCGCTCTACAACTGAGCTGACATTGCGATGGTCTTGTCATGGGGGTGCTTCCACCCACAGTGGCTGCGCTCGACCTATCACCGAGTCGACGAATACCGGGCCGAAGTAGCGACTGTCGAATGACTCCAGATTGCTGGTGCTGAGTAGAAACAGTTCGCCGTCATCCAGCTGTCGACAGCCACTCCACTGGGGCAGAGCGCGGCCTTTCCGATCTACACGCAAGCGAATGGCAACAGGTTCACTGTCGACGACTATCAAGCCGCTCAGCACGCACACATGTTGGGGCGCGATTGCTGCCACGGTCTTCAGCAACGGGATGCCCGCAGGCAGGTAGCCGCGTTCCGCCGCGAACATTCTTACCTGATGAGGCAAGTCGATCAGCACCGTGTCGCCCGGGCGCAATGAATGGGTCCGCTCGATGTGGTACCAGCCTACGGGTAGGCTGTCTGAGGCGTTGTAAACCAGCCGCGGCACGGGCGTGGAGTACGCTGTCCAGGCCAATGCGAACAAGCTGCACGCTATCAGTGCCAATGGCCATCGACGACGGCGCGCGGTAGCTGTCATGACGAGACCTCCGGGAACTCTCGCTCAAGCACGTCGCGCAGCACCTGAGCCATCGTTACACCGCGCTCGATGGCTGCCAGCTTGATGCGCGTACGTAGCGCAGGCGTCACGTCCAATGTCATGCGTGCGGTTTGGCGATCACCTTCTTGGCGTTCTGCCTTAGCGCGCTGCTGTATCCAGGCTTCGGCTTGCGGGTCGGCCATCGGCCGTACCCCAATTCCTATGCGCTTGCTGCTCATGAAGACCACCTCAGGAGCTCATCGACCAGGTTGCTGACCTCGCGTGCTGCAGCGCTGTCTGGTGCCAGTTCCCTTGCCAGGCGACCAGCTGCCACGCTCTCGGCAAACACGATTCGCTGGCGCACTTCGCTATGCAGAGCCGGCACAGGCTGGTCAGCCAACGCAGTGCGTGCCTCGCGGCCGATGATCGTGGTGCTGACCCGCCGGTTGATTGCAAACGCCGCTCGCATTGAAGGTTTGAACACCTGCGCTTCGCGGATCAGGTTGACCATTTCCGAACTGGCCCACAGGTCGTAGGGGCTTGGTTGAACAGGGATCAATACACGGTTGGCAGCGAGCAATGCAGAACGGGCAAGAGCAGCGATGCGAGGTGGTCCATCGATGATGACGTGGTCTGCACGAAGGGCCAGCTCAGGCGCTTCCTGATGCAGCGTTTCGCGTGCAAGACCGACCGCACTAAACAGTCTCGGCAAGCCTTGCTGGCTGCGCCGCTGCGCCCAGTCCAAGGCAGAGCCTTGTGGGTCGGCATCAAGCAGGACGACGTTTCGTCCGCGTACAGCCAGCTCGCCGGCGATGTGGGTGGCTAGGGTGGTCTTGCCCACTCCACCTTTCTGATTGAGCAGGGCGATGATCATGACCAGACGCCTCCCGCAGACTCCTTCTGATCAGTGTCTGTCCACAAATGCGCGGTGCCCCAATAACAAGTTAGAGCTTTTAAGTTAGTTAAGTTAAGGCGGGCTCTAGGCCACGCCCTTCGTGGTCTGCAGAGGAGAAGGTGCGCCCGATAGCACGATAGTCTTGCGCCTGATAGCACGAGCCCGGTTGCGCCTGATAGCACGACAGAACTCACAGCTTTTCCAGAAAATATCCACGTGCCGTCTACGGCACCGGCCTGAATGCGAGCAGCTCCGTTGAAGAAGAGAAACGGACGAGTTCCAGGTGATAGCCGGGCATCGACTGCCGGGCAACCAATGCCCGCAGGTCGCCGGCAAAATCCGAATAACGGGCCATGCTTCCCGACTTGCGGTACAGGTGGCGCAGGTCGAACTGCCAGCCGTCCTTTTGCCTGCCGCCGTGTTTGCGAATGAGTCGATACAACCAGCGCTCCAGGCCCCCAGTAAGCCGGAAGTAAGCCGGGTCGATGGTCAGCACCAAGGACTGCTCCAGAACCCCGCAGTAGAACCAGTCTGCAAGGATCAACTCGATACCCTCCGGTCGTCCGTCGGGCGCCGCCAGCTCCTTCCACTCGTTGATCCACGAAAAGCGGTGCAGGCGCCTGCCGGTAGTCTCGCGTATCGAGGTTGCCACGCTGGTGGATTGCAATCGATCCAATGCTGCTTTCAAACGCTGGTAGTCGCGAGTCGAGGTGCCACGGCCGATGAAACGCAGTATCTGATAGGGCGTTGCGCACATGAATCGAGACGTTGGAATTCCCGAGTCGCGCGCCTCGACAATCTGGCTGGCGGCCCAGATCAGAATGTCGGCATCCCAGATCGTGGCGATACCATGCGCTTGAGTACCCTCTACACGTACCGTCACTCCGCCCGAACGAAAGTCGATCGGCACCGTGCGCCGAGACTTGGCCAGGGAGAAGAAGGGATGCGCCATTAGATCCTGTGCGTCGCGCGGTGCCATATCCCCAGGTAGAGCTCGAAACAAGTCCAGTTGCTCGTGTCCTCCAGACTTCTGCTGCGTGCGGCGATTCATGGATAGTTGCTTCACTGATCATCGCGATTCGCTCCTGGGTGGCGGTCGATATATTCAGGATCGAACGTGGTCTCGAAGCTGCGCTCACCTGCCCACGCCTCTAGGTCAGCGAGGGCGTACATCACGCGTCGGCCGAACTTGTGAAAGCGCGGCCCTCCACCGATGACACGATGCTTTTCGAGCGTCCGTGGTGAGAGCCGCAGGTAAGAGGCTGCTTCGCTGTTGGTGAGGTAGCGGGGGATGGAGCGCGTTTGAGGCGCCTCCGCCTTTTCGCTGAGCTCCACTGGCGTCATTGCGCTGGTTCGTGGACCGGCTTTGTGAACCTGCGGAGCGTTTAGGTCAGGACCAGACGCGTAGCGCTTGAGGTTTACTGAGTGCGACATGTGGTGGCCTCCATTGAAGTGGAGGCCACACCGTGCGGCAGCTGTGACACTGGATCATGCTGGGCTCGATCTGAGTGACTGCCTAGGAAAAGGGGATGATGATCAAGACCGGAGGAGTCTAATTCCTGACCGCTTCAGCATACCGGGCTGAAAACAGAGCAATCTGAAGCTCTGCGCGGGCTGAACGCTGCGGATACGCGGATCCGGCTTTACATAGATCAGTAAAAACGGGAGTACGCTTTCCCACAAATCCGTAACTACTTGGATCAGTAATCACGGATTTGGGTAAATCCGTAAGACCTGATTGGTCTCGGTCAGAGTTGCCGGAAAGGCACCACGCTCGCTGCTCTAAAACGATGGTTTCGAGACGAGCTGCGTTGCCTAAGGGAGGCGTGGTGCAGATAAAGCCGCATTGTGACTATTTCTCCAGCAGTTCCGAGCGCACGATATTGATTGATCTGGGAGCCGCGATACTGAGTTGCACCTGGCGGCTGTTGATATCCGATACGCTGACTGAGATGCCGGTTCGAACGATCTCCTGAAGCTCTTCTTCCGTGAGATCGTCAGGGAATCGGAAATGGATTTCCTCACCGCAGCGGCGAGTGAGTGTAAGCGGCATGAACCTGCCTCCTTGCAAATCAAACCCCAACCATAACTCAGTCAGCCATCGTGCGGGACTCTCCATATAGGATATGTGCAGGCGTTGGCACCTTGCGTCATACCCTCAACATGCCGGATACGATTATCTATCCGTTAACGTGGTTGATAGGTGGTCAGCGGCATATCTCGCGCAAAACGTTCGCAAGCTTTTTCACTGCGATCTCCAACTCGTGAGGCGAGTGTGCAGCGAACCCCATAAGAAAGCCTCCCCTAGACTGGTCCGATGAGTGCAGCGCCGTTAACCCCAGCAGATCGATGCCCGCCCTGCGGGCTGCCTCAACGACCTCAGGCTCCGGCATGTCCCGAGTGAACACGCAGGGCATTTGCATGCCACCTGCTGGAACCTTTGCTTCCACGAAATCGGACAGATGTTCGCGCACCAGCCGGGCGAGTACGTCACGTCGCTCTGCGTAAACCACGCGCATGGTACGTATATGGGCGCCGAAGTGGCCGCCATCGATGAAGCGCGCGAGTGTGAGTTGGGGGATCGGTGCACTGTGGCCGTCCAGAAGCGTGCGGGCGGCGGTCATCGGCGCCACCAAAGGCGCTGGTAGCACCATGTAGCCGATGCGCAAGCCGGGGAAGAGCGACTTGGTGAAGGTGCCGATATAGATCGTGCGATCGTTTGGGTCGAGTCCTTGCACACAGGCAGTGGGTTTACTCGCGTAGTGGAACTCACTGTCGTAGTCATCTTCGATTATCCAGCCTTGGTTCGCTCTTGCCCATTCGATGATGGCCAGGCGCCGATCCAGCGAGAGGGTCGCGCCAGTGGGGAACTGATGCGAGGGTGTCAGGAAAACGGCCCGGGGACGCTCCCCCGATGTCTTGCTCGACTCAAGCAGGTGCTGCACCTGCAAACCGTCTTCATCGAGTGGCACGGGCAAGCACTTCAGCCCAGCTGCGTCGAACGCCTTGCGAGCACCGTGGTACACGGGGTCCTCGACGAATATGTGGTCACCTGCGTCGAGCAGGACCGTGGCGCACAAGGTCAGGGCCTGCTGAGAGCTCGTGAGCACCATGACACGTTCAGGCGTAGCCCGCGCACCTCGTTCCAGGCTGACGTAATCGGCGATAGCACGCCGCAATGGCTCCATACCCTCAGGCGGGCTATGCAGTAGCGCCTGGGTGCCGTGCTCCTTCAGTACCTGGCGCTGCAACCGCTCCCAGGTCTGCAGCGGAAAGCTACGTGTCTCGGGGACGCCAGGAGCGAAAGGACGTGGCTTGAGAAAGTCGCGTACGCCGCCATTCTGGTACATGGCGCTGCCACGCTGGCTCAAGCGCGGCGCTACATCTGAATCCGCGTTGGTTTGCCGAGGTTTGCCGCGCCCCGGCAGGCGCTTTGCCCGTTCCGATATGTAGCTGCCGCTGCCCACTCGACGCTCGATGAAACCCTCGGCGTGCAACTGGCTGTAAGCCGACTCGACCGTATCGCGTGAGATCTCCAGAGACTTCGCCAAGGCTCGAGACGCGGGCAGTGGTCTGCCTACATCGAGCACGCCATCAAGGATCAATTGGCGAATGGCCCGCTGCACACGCGCATGAAGGGGCAGGGCGCCTTGCGCTGGATCGCCAATCCAGGCCTTCACGGATTCGAGCTGGGCATGCTTGAACAATTGGTCTGTATCCAATGCGAAAAGTGGCTGGGTAAATCAGGCCATTTTAAATCTATAAAGGCTTTTCTCAAGCCAGTTAGCCGTGTTGTCAGGAGTACCACCGAGCATGCCTGCCGTTCCTTCATCCTCATCCGTTCGCTGGAACGACCTCGTCCATCCCATCGTGGCAGGCCTGATCTCGGTCATCGTCAACTACGGCGGGACGTTCATCCTGGTCTTCCACGCTGCCAAGGTGGCCGGTCTCAGCCCGGAACTGACGGCCTCCTGGGTGTGGTCGGTATCGATTGGGGTAGGGGTGACCGGGTTGCTCCTGAGCTGGCGCACGCGTGAGCCAATCATCACCGCCTGGTCAACGCCAGCAGCGGCGTTTCTGGTCACGGCGCTGGCGACCACACCTTATGCAGAAGCGGTGGGTGCCTACCTGATTTCAGCGTTGGCGTTTGTAGTGCTGGGGCTATCGGGTTGGTTCGAGCGAGTGATTCGCTTGATTCCCCCAGGCGTGGCGGCAGGTCTGCTCGCAGGCATCCTCCTGCAGTTTGGTATCCAGGCGTTCGCTGGTGTGAGTCTCGATCCGGTGCTGGCGGGCTTGCTGATCGTCTCCTACGTGGTGTTCAAGCGATTCAGCGCACGCTATGCCGTCATCGGCATCCTGGTGCTGGGACTGAGCTTTCTACTGATTCAGGATCGCGTCGACCTGGCGGGACTGACACTTAGTTTCGCCGCCCCGGTTTTCACCATGCCGGCGTTTTCTCTCAATGCTTTGCTGAGCATCGCCTTGCCGCTGTTCCTGATCACGCTGACCGGCCAGTACATGCCCGGCATGCTGGTACTGCGCAATGACGGCTTCAAGACCAGCGCCAACCCGATCCTGGCGCTGACGGGGCTGGGCTCACTGCTGATGGCGCCGTTCGGCTCGCATGCTTTCAATATCGCGGCGATCACCGCCGCCATCGCCACGGGCCGAGAAGCCCATGAGGATCCATCCAAGCGTTGGGTCGCGGGCATCGCTGCAGGCGTGTGCTACATCCTGGTAGGCGCCTTCGGCGTGACCCTGGCAGCCGTGTTCATGGCGTTTCCGGCCACCTTCATCACCACGCTCGCCGGGCTGGCCCTGTTGGGCACCATTGGCGGGAGCCTAGCCACGGCCGTGGCCGATGCAACTACGCGTGAGGCTTCGCTGATCACGTTTCTGGCCGCCGCCGCGAACATCAATCTGTTCGGCATTGGCGGTGCTTTCTGGGGGCTGGTGCTTGGGCTGATCGCCTATGCGGTACTCAACGGCCGCCCGCCTCAAAAGTCATCCGCACCTGCCGTCGTTTCCACGCCCCTCAACGAGAGCGCGAGCTGATGCCAACTATATTCCACACGCAGACCGGCCATGACCGGCACGGTCTCTACTCGCAAGCGGAAACGGTCGAGGATTTCCAGCGTAACCTGGCCGCGGTGCAGGCGCGTATCGCTGCTGCTTGTCTCCGCTCGGGGCGTGACCCCGCCACGGTGCGCCTGCTGCCGGTCAGCAAGACCAAGCCCGAGGCGAGCCTGCGTCTGGCGTACGCGGCGGGTTGCCGTTATCTGGGCGAAAACAAGGTGCAGGAAGCCTTCAGCAAGTGGCAGGGCATGCAGGATCTGACCGATCTGCGTTGGTCGGTCATCGGTCACCTGCAGACCAACAAGGCCAAGGTGGTGGCACGTTTCGCCAGTGAGTTTCAGGCCTTGGACAGCCTGCGTCTGGCCGAGGCATTGGAGCGGCGGCTGCAGACCGAAGGGCGAGGGCTGGACGTATTCGTGCAGGTCAACACCTCGGGTGAGGCAAGCAAGTACGGACTCCCTCCGGAAGAGGTGCCGGCATTCATCAGCAAATTGTCCGCTTATCCGGCGCTGCGCGTACGGGGACTGATGACGCTGGCGCTCTTTTCGGCCGAGGCGGAGCGCGTCAGGCAGTGCTTCATCCTGCTGCGCACACTGCGCGATCAATTGCGGCAAAGCGCGCCTGCCAGTATCGGTCTGGACGAGTTGTCCATGGGCATGTCCGGTGACTTCGAGATCGCTATCGAGGAGGGCGCCACGGTCGTGCGCGTCGGTCAGGCGATCTTCGGCGCACGGGCTCTGCCAGATAGCCACTACTGGCCTTCAGAACCTGGCTCAGGCGTTGGCGGCAATGCTCATCCTCTGAACTGAGCCCAGGCTGCACGCAATAGATCCATCTCCAAAATCAAACGAAACCGACGACAGGACGCTCCGCCATGTACGACACATCCCACGCGCTTATGGGCTTCGATCCCGAGTTGGCGCTAGCCCTGCAGAGCGAGGCGCGCCGTCAGGAGGACCATGTAGAGCTCATTGCCTCAGAAAACTACGCGAGCCCTCTGGTGATGGCAGTCCAGAATTCTGTGTTCACCAACAAGTATGCAGAGGGGTATCCGGACAAGCGCTACTACAGCGGCTGCGAGCATGTGGACGTAGCCGAGCGTCTGGCCATCGAGCGGGCCAAGGAGTTGTTCGGTTGCGACTATGCCAACGTCCAGCCCCACGCCGGCGCTCAGGCCAATGCAGCGGTGTTCCTGGCGCTCACCAGCCCAGGCGACACCGTGATGGGCATGAACCTGGCCCAGGGCGGCCATCTGACCCACGGTAACCTGTCCAACTTTTCTGGTCGCCACTACAAGATCGTGCCCTATGGCCTCGATCCGGAGACGGGGCTGATCGACTACGACGAAATTGAGCGTATCGCGCTGGAAACTCGCCCAAAAATGCTGATTGGCGGGTTCTCCGCCTACTCGCGGTTCATGGATTGGGCGAGGATGCGCACCATTGCCGACAAGGTGGGCGCATTCTTCTGGGTGGACATGGCGCATGTGGCTGGCTTGGTAGCAACGGGTGACTATCCCAACCCGCTGCCACATGCCCACGTGGTCACCAGCACCACGCACAAGACGCTTCGTGGCCCGCGTGGCGGCATCATCCTGTCCAAGGGGCAAGACGATGAGTTCTACAAGAAACTCAACTCTGCCGTATTCCCTGGTATCCAGGGTGGCCCGCTGATGCATGTCATCGCTGCCAAGGCCATCGCTTTCAAGGAAGCCTTACAGCCGGAGTTCAAGACCTACCAGAAGCAGGTCTTGGCCAACGCACGCGTCATGGCCGCCACACTTCAGAAGCGCGGCTACAAGATCGTTTCTGGTGGCACCGACAACCACCTGATGCTCATTGACCTGTCCACCAAACCCTACACCGGCAAGGATGCAGACGCCGCGCTCAGCGACGCCTACATCACCACCAACAAGAACTCGGTACCCAACGACCCACGCTCGCCGTTCGTGACCTCTGGTGTGCGCATCGGTACCCCGGCGGTGACGACGCGAGGCTTTGGTGAGCAGGAGTGCGCGCAACTCGCGGGGTGGATATGCGATGTGCTGGATGCCATGGAGGCGGGCGGCAGAACCCTGACGACAGTGCGGGATCGGGTGCGAGACCAGGTCGTGGACTTGTGCCAACGCCATCCCGTGTACCGCTAGAGGGCAGAAGAGCTTGGTTATTCAGGCACGAGAGAACGGCCACGACTCCTCCGGCTGATTTATGCGCGCTTCGGTTCTTGACTCTATGTTCAGCTATTCGGATGATCGAGCCATGACTGCCCAGCCTGTTGTTCACATGATGCGCCCTATGAAATCCGCTTTAGGCGGGCCATAGGCTGATGCGCGTGTAGAGCAAGAGCATTGACCGAAAGCCCCGCCAGAAATGGTCGGGGCTTTTTCATTCCCCTGCCATTTACCCTAATGACAAGGAGAGTGACATTGCTATCGATTCGCCCAGCATCAAGGTCTGACGCCGAAGCTGCATTCGACATTCGCCGCCAGGCAATACGTCACCAGTGCAGCACTGTGTATACCGCTGAGCAAATCAGCGTATGGACCGAAATGCCGCTCACTGATGGGTACCGGGATTCTGTGGAGCAGAACTACCACATCGCGTGTGACGACGAGCAGCCTGTCGCTACGGGGTTTATCGATCTTCAGTCGGGAGAAATAGGCGCCATTTTCGTGCTGCCTGCTTTCATGGAACAGGGTATTGGCAGGAGAGTGCTGGCCCACCTCGAGCAATTAGCCCTCGCAGCCGGATTAGTCGATATTCACCTCGACGCTACACCCAACGCAGCAGCGTTCTACCGACGGTGTGGCTACGAGGGGCAAGCTCAAGCCATCTACTTCTCACCAACGGGCCTCGAGCTACAGTGTGTACCGATGCGCAAGCGCTTGATTATGGAGGTGGCGGCGAGCTCGACAACAGCCGGTGCTTAATTGGAGATTGAACAGGGGCTGTGAATCTCAAGCACATCGACTTCTTCCGTGATGACGCTAGTGGCAAGTCCAGTCCGTAACACCGTTGACTGCTTGACCTTCTTGCCGGTAGGGCGCTGGAAGTTCACGTCAGGGCCATTGAAGCTGTGTTGGCCTTCGCTATGCAGGTAATCAAAAAGCCGTGCCTTGAATCGTGTGTTGATTTCGTCTCGGTCGGCTTGTAGTGGGCCCAACATCAACGCTTCGTTTTTGGTGAAAGCGAAAAAGATCCCGTCTGCAGTGCCGCCGCCCGGGACCGTCGAGCAAAGCACCTCCTCGGATTTGAGAGTGCGCGCTGCTACGTAGTGATCATCGACAACATGGGCCATTACCAGCCCATCTGGAGTCAGGATTCCTACGCCTTTTTCGGGCTTGCAACCAGGCGCACTGCCGTACGGATGCACACACCAATTCATCCTCGAGGAGTCGAGGACCTCAGTTAGCTTCAGATCCTGCCTGATCTTCTCCTGCGCCTCGGGGGTGTCGTGGCGAATGCTTGTGCAGGCACTCAACAGAGCGACTATCACCGCCAATATCAACATTCGCATCACTGCTTACCCTTAGCGCATGGACTGAACACTTCCCGCATCTCCGTACCCACCACAATGGGTATTGGCCCGCTGGGCACCGATATGTTGTGGACGCTGTAGTCCTTGCTGCCGGTTTCTCGAGTAAAGGTGGCTGCTTTCCCTGTCAAATACGGCTGCCCGTTGGCTAGCAGCGTCTTGATAACCTTCGCACGGTATTCAGGATTATTGACGGACGGTGACCTGTGAACTTCGGTGTATGGGATCACGGATACCGCCAGCTGATCCTTGAAGATGTAGAAATTCTGGCCGTCATGATCGGCGATGCACTTCACGTCGCCAGCCTTGATGATGTCCTTCTGAACGTAGGCGCCTTTCTCGTAATCAACCAGACGAAGACTGTCAGGAGTCAGGACGCTTATCGCGGACGTGTACTTACAGCTAGCCCGGCCTCCGATTAGCAGCCAACAGTAGCTCGTTTGAGCGGTATCGGTAATTTCGGTTAGCTTCAGATCGTGCTTGATCTGTTGTCGAGCCTCAGGGGTTTTGTGCTGAATATTGCTGCAGGCGGTGAGAAAAAGGGCGGTCGAGGCGATGGCTGCATAGCGGAGCATAATCAGTCCTTTGATCAGGGCGTATGCTTGAAGCAGACGCCTAATGAGTCGATCTGGTTTGCTCGGGGCTCCAAATGGGAAGCCCTCGAAGCAAAAATCCAACGCGTACAGCGGTACAAAGATAGTCCTACCGCTCGCGACAGATACCTTTGTCTACAAAACGTGGAATCAGTTCGGAGCGGGGCGCTTTCAGTCACTCTCTGCTGGTTGATGAAGGGCCGGCAAAGATAAGCTCGAGGAAATTGCTAAAGGCGTGAAGGCAGTAAGTGCTGCCCCGTTAATCCTAAATAGCATGGGGATGGGGTCAGTAGTGGGGTTCTTCGGTGCTGGCCTATAGGCATCATGTTGCTCGTATTCAAGTGGATAATCGACTGCGAGCTAGACAAGAAAGCCTCGCAGTTTATTAATATGTACCAAAATATTTCCGTAGGCCGCCCCTGATTTCTTTCGTCGTTGCTGCTACTTTTCGGGGGGGTTGGGTTTCTGTTGGCACCCGAGCGGAAAATAAGTCTTGCCTAGACTCACCTATCTGCTTAAATAGAGGCGTTCCTCATGCATTATGCAATGGAAGAGGATATGGAATTATCTGCTTGCGTTTGAGGGACGAATATAGCTGTTCAATAAGGTTCGGCTAATAAATAAGGATGTTTTATGAAATTCGCAAAAGTTCTCACTGCTGTTGCTCTCTCTGCTACCTTTGCAGTTGCTGCTCAAGCCAATACTGTGGATGTGAAAGTTACTAACGCCACGGGTGAGATAGCTGTGTTTACCTACGAATATTTTTCCGGAAGTGTCACTCCATCTCCGGTGGATATTCCTGCGGCCGGTTCGACATCATTCAAGCTGACCAGTGGTGCTGACTCGGTTTCGGGTATGCGGTTTGTCTATACAGCGGGGCGTAAGGAATGTCGCTTTGCAGCATCTCACATCACTGATCTCAGAACTGGTGTGCCGACGTTCAAAAAAACCGGAACTAGTATCGGTTCTCGGAATGCGTCCTGCACCGCAAACATAACCGCGACTTCTTTCACTGCTCCTTATAACTACACTGTCGAATTCCAGATTCGATAATTTAGTAGTGCGTCACCTGGTCAGGGGTGGCCAGGATAATCATCTCTGATCAGGTAGCTAATATGATTTCCTCAATAAAATCGAACCAGCTAGAGACATCAAAGGCCATCACTCCTCAGAGGCCAGGTGAAGCAGGGAGCGGCTCATCGGTCTCGACCAATCCAGACGCTAAAAACACGGCAGGTGAGCAAGTTTCGATTTCAAGCGGTGCCAAGACAGCTTACATCCAAAGTACAGCCGCGGAACGGCAGGCATCAATGACTCCTTCTGAGTTGAGTGCACTGAGAAGTAAAGCTCAAGGTGATGTTAGGCAATACTCAAGGTTTTTGGCTGCAAGTAACAGCAGCGATGACTACTCGCAATTTTTGCCAAAAACGGACGATCCTGCTCGTCTCGATATAGCAAAGAAAGCGCTTGATTTTGCTCTCGGCACACATAATAAATCCTCCGGCTCTCACCCTAACCCATACTCTGGTATGGATAGAACTGAATTGAGCGGGATTTATTATGATGACACTGGAACGTTCTCTTCCGCCGAGAAGTACGCCGCATATGATGAGATTGTAAGGCAGGATTCTCAGCGCTTTGAAATGCTCAAGGCTTCCAATGGCGGAGATAACAGAGCATTTTTCAAAAGCATTCTGGATTATTTGGATGAGCTTTCACCAGTTGAGAAAGCCGGCTATCCAGAGGGACACCGCGAAAGCATTCAAAAGCTCATGGATGCAGAGGAGCGTAAGTGGGGACTGCTTGGGAGTCTTCTGGCGGAGCCCGATGACTCAAGTAAATCGTCGTTAGATTTTAACCTTGATAAGACTCTCGCGCCTGAAGAACAGTTGCAGGAGCTACTGCTGAAACTTAAAAGTCGATCCAGTTAATCTGGAAATTTGGATTTATATTAGAGCTAAGTAATAATTGCGTGGTTAGCGTGGGTTGAGAGGCGCAAGTATATTCAGTGAGTGGTGTAAGCGTGATGTCTGGCTCGCAATATCAGCGTCATCAAATTGAGATTGATGAGGTCTTTCACACCTTTCAGCTAGACGGGCAGCCGCTACCCATCCTTAAAGGTGTTTCGCTCCAGATCGAGCGAGGTGAGAGCTGTGCCATACTTGGCTCATCAGGTTCGGGTAAAAGCACACTGTTGAATATAATAGGCCTGTTAGACCAAGCTGTGTCCGGTAGCTATTGGTTGAACGGTCACGATGTTGGCAAGCTGACTAATAGCATGCGCGCTGATCTAAGAAATAGATTAATTGGGTTCGTTTTTCAAAATTTCAATTTACTCCCCCGCCTCAATGCCCTAGACAATGTGGCACTGCCCCTGCAATACCGCGGGCTCTCCCTTCAAAAATCGAGGTTACGGGCCCAGCATACTATGGAGTCTGTCGGACTGGGAGACAGGCTTCACCATCGTCCAGCTGACTTATCTGGAGGGCAGCGCCAGAGGGTTGCTATTGCTAGGGCTTTGGTGGGGGAGCCAGAGTTGATCCTAGCGGACGAACCAACCGGTAACCTAGACTCCGAGAGCGCCCAAGACATCATGAGCCTTTTACTGGGTTTGAATGATCTTCGGGCCGTTACGCTGGTTATGGTCACCCATGATCTGACTATCGCAAAACAATTAAAGCGCTGCCTTTATGTTCGTGATGGACATGTAACGGAGTCTCGAAATCTAGTAGGCGATATTTGATCGTGGGTGATTTGCGGCGAGGCTCCGGGCGCGAGATTGTAATTCAGATATTTCTAGACTCATTGACGAATTTACGGCTTCAAGGGCGCCGTACGGTACTCGCTCTCTTCGGTGTTTGTATTGGGTGCGCTGCTGTCGTTGCACTTTTGAATATTGGCAGTAACGCTGCTGACGAGTCGATGCGAGCATTCAAGGATTTGGGTTCCAATAGTGTCGTAGCTAGTTTTTTTTTACGTGAAGGTAGTCGTAAGCCAGGCCCTGCCAATTTAGATAGCCGAGCGCTAAAAAAAGCTGTGCCAGCAATTGAATATGTCTCGCCACTCACGCTGCATTCAACTCGAATTTCATATCAAGGTAGGACTGTTGAGGCAAGTGTTGTGGGCACTAATAGCGAGATATCGAGCATATTAAGCTTACGCATCCCAAAAGGGCGCTTCCTATCCAGTATAGATGGAAGCTCGACTTATGTGGTAGTTGGTGCGTCGTTAGCTGAGGACTTGGGTAGGCCAGGAAGGCCTCTACGTGTCGGCGATAGACTACCTATTGAGGGTTATCTCTTCGAGGTCATTGGCATCGTTGAAGCTATTGCGCAAAATCCTGTAATTCCAGTTGCAGCAGATCAGAGCTTGTTTATACCGATACACGGGATGCGACGTATAAAGTCATTGCCAGAGATTAATAGTGCTGTTGCTTTGGTAAGTGATGTGTCAATGCTTGAGGGGGCAGCCACCGATTTCAAATCATACCTCAGTGAAGCAGCCCCGGGGCATGAGGTCGAAGTACAGATCCCGAAGCATCTACTGGATGGACTTTCCCGCCAAGCAAAAATGTTTTCTCGTTTACTGGCAGGGCTGGGCGGCATTGCGCTTTTAATGGGCGGTGCGGGGATCATGAACGTAATGCTGATGAGCGTTGCTGAGCGAAGACGTGAAATTGGAGTACGTATGGCAATAGGGGCTAGAAGCCAAGATATAAGGAACATGTTCTTGGTTGAGGTCGTGGCTCTTACATCCATAGGTGCAATGGCTGGAGTAGTTATTGGTGTCCTGGTTTCATATGTTTTTGTTTTGCACTCTGGCTGGGATTTTTCTCTGTCCCCTGCGTCACTCCCGCTGGGAGTCGGCAGCGCTTTAATAGTTGGGGTGATCTCCGGGCTGTATCCAGCTTTCGTAGCCGCTCAGTTGGAGCCTGTGCAAGCTTTGCGTGATGAATAAACTAATTTTCATAGTTGCATTAGGGTTGATTACCCCATCCTGGCTAACGCTTGCTGAGCCGCTTAGCCCCAGTGGGCCGAGTATGTTGGGTAAAACGATCTCAATGAGTGAGCAAACTATCGATCTCACATTGTCCGACGCAGTGTTTCTTGGCCTGCGCAACAATAGCTCTATTCGCAGTGCCTATCTCGACCGCATAAGTCAAAAATTTGCTCTACGTGTAGAGGAGGATCGCTTCACGCCGAAACTAGTGTTGAGCGGTCGGCATCTTGCTAACCGTAACCGAGATGACAGCTATCGGCGGAGTGAGGTGATTCCTCAAACTACGCTCTTAGGCGAGTACGGTACGCAGTTCAGCCTATCTTGGAGCAACCAACTAACTCAAGCCAGCAGAGCAGGGCGCGCACGCAGTGATGGCGCAACCTTGAGTGTTATCCAGCCACTTTTAAGAGGTGCTGGCCGAGATGTGACAACTGCCCCAGTCCGACTAGCACGGCTAGCGGAGCAGGCTAACAAGCTCTCATTGAAAGCGACCGTCTCGAATACAGTTACCCAGATAATTATGAGTTATCGGGAGTTTCTACGTGCTCAAGAACAATTATTGATCAGCAGAAATGCGTTAGAACGTTCGAAGCAGTTGCTAGAAGCTAATCGCGCCATGATCTTTGCTGGTCGGATGGCTGAGTTTGAGATTGTACAAACCGAAGCTGATATGGCTAGTCAGGAGCTGAGTGTAGAGGAGGCAGCGAATCAACTTGACGCCAGTCGCCTCAATTTATTGACATTGCTTGCCTTAGATTTGGGTACTCGGATTCGTGCTAACGACACACTTGAGGCATCTAAAACGGAGCTCAGGTTTGCGCAGGCTCTTACTGCCGCTCAGGAGCAGCAACCCCTGTATCTCTCTGAACTAATCGCTGCCGAACAAGCTTCGATCAATCTTGTGGTTGCCCAAAATAATCGTCTATGGGATGTCTCATTGGTCGCTGGCGCTACTCAAGTGCGAGACCGTTTTCAGGAAGCCGATAACAACAGTCGAATTTGGGAGGGATATGCCGGCGTTCAGGTAGATATTCCTATTGGGGATTTGAGTGCACGCCAGGCTGAGATCCGCGCCAGAGTTGGTGTTGAAAACCAAGATATTCGAATTGCCGAAGCTCGCCGAGTTTTAGAGCGGGACGTGGCTGACGCGGTACGAGATATGGGCACTCGCTGGCGGCAGTATGAGATCGCTCAGCGTGCGCTTGAGCTTTCTCGCCGTAAGCTTGAGATTGAGCGGGAGAAAATGCAGGCGGGACGTTCGAGTAATTTTCAGGTACTTAGCTTCGAGTCAGACCTACGTCTAGCAGAAAGTACCCGGCTCAATACGCTGATTGCGAGCCTTAATGCCCAGGCGCAGCTAGACCAAGTGCTTGGAACCGCTCTCGACAGTTGGGAGATTGAGCTTAATGATTAGCCTCATGAGGCTGCTTGGTGGTCGAAAGCGCTTGCTCGCATCGATTCTCGTCGTATCCGCCTTACTTGCAGCGCTGGGTGGGCTCTTCTCATTGGAAGAAAGGCAGGTTAGCGAACAATGGGTAAGTGTCCAGCCTCAAGTTCTAGAGACAAGTCTCGGTTTGCTGGGAAGACTTGATGCGGGAGCGAAGCGCACTATATCGGCCCCTTTTGAAGGGGTAATGCAGGATGTTTCTATTTCAGAAGGGCAGCGCGTGATGCGAGATCAGATGCTGCTCCGTCTAGATACTAAGTTGCTGGACATCCAGGTGCGTGAGGCATTGTCAGAGTTACTGAAGTCTCAAAGCGCAAAAGTAGAAATACAGCAGTGGTCACGAGGAGAGGAAGTCGCCAGGGCGCGCCGATCTGTTTCCAATGTGACGCTAGGCTTGAATGACTCGATGGCGAAGCTGGCTGAGACCGCTAGGTTGTTCGAAAAGGGAATAGTAGCTCGCATGGAGATCGATACTCTTGAGCAGCAAATTCGCGTGCAAAGGTTAGATTTAGCGGCTTCAGAAGCGGAACTGCGGGCTGTGGTAGACAAAGGCAATGACGAAAGCCTCCAAATTGCCGATATGGCATTGAAAAATGCTCAGTCCCGCTATGAAGCATTGCAGGAGCTCCACTCGCAGCGTGTGCTGCGTGCGCCATTCGATGGCATCGTTCTACGACCTCGAAGTCTTGACGGAAATGCCGAAAGTCCAATGCCACAGGAAGGGGGGCGGACAGCTCAGGGGCTAGCGTTACTTGAGATCGCGAGTCTAGAGCGAGTCAAAGCAATTGCGCGTGTGGAGGAAGCAGATCTCCATCTTCTATCGGAAGGAATGCCAGTCGCGGTCAGCGGTGATGCGTTCCCAGAATTAGCCCTAGCGGGGGAGATCGAGTCAATCAGTGTGCAGGGCTCGCGATCTGATGTTTCGGCTGGAGGCTCTACCTTCGACGTTATTGTCTCTATAGAGCAGCTGCCACCCGAGCAGCAGCAGAAATTGCGCCTTGGCATGAGCGTTCAGCTTCTGATCGTCACCTACCGTGCGGATGCTGGAATAGCAATCCCCGAAGTAGCTCTTGACCACGGTGACGATGGTAGAACTTATGTCATATACCGAAAAAGCCTTCAGGAAAAGCAATCGAGAGTAGCCGTTTCGATTGGGCGGGCTGTAAAGCAGGGTGTGGAAGTGTTCGGCCTTGAGCCTGGCTACGTCCTATTGCCTACACGGGGCCCATAATTGGTTAACGTAAGAGTCGAAAGCATTTCTCGTCTAAATGGAGGCTAGGGTCAGTAGACCACTACACCAGCATCCGACAGCGACTTTAACTGTTGGATGCTTGAGGGTATATCGATAGGAGCGGGGATGGGAGTTTTTACGCCAACTGTAGAGACGCGAGTAGCGGTGCTTGTCGATTGTGACAACGTATCGCCTGACATCTTGGAACATGCGCTGCGTGTGGTCGCCCAGTTTGGGCGCGTTGTCCTGAGAAGGGGCTACGGCAACCATGGCACGCTGGCTAACAAATGGCAGGAGGCACTGGTTCGGCTGGCCTTCACGCCATGTCTGCAGTATCAGTACGCGGCCGGGAAAAATACCTCGGATATCGCCTTGGCGTTGGACGCCATGGAGGCGCTGTTCGACCATCGTGCCGATACGTTTTGCCTGGTGACTAGTGATTCCGACTTTGCCTACCTGTGCCGTAAGCTTCGGGAGCGTGGCGCGACGGTCTGTATTGTGGGCGAGCCGAAAACGCCTGATGCACTGCGCAACGCCAGTGATCAGTTTTTCGAGTGGCACCGCGACGAGCATCTTCAGGAGCCTGTAGCTGAGCAGACCGAGAAAAACTCCAGCAAGACTGAGACCTGTAAACAGGACCTGACCAAGCCGGAGCCGGCAAAGCCCGTGATCAAACGCCGTCCAAAGTTTGTAGTGGACGCCGTATCACTACTCGCCGGCGGTACTAGCGAAGGCAAGGTCACGTTGAGTGCACTTGGTCAGTACCTGAAACGAACCGATCCAGCGTTCTCGCCAAATGCGTACGGCCATTCGGGGCTGCTCGACATGACAAAGACCTATGACCTGCTGCATCTCACGCAAGAAACGGGTGGCCATTGGAGTGTAGGTCTGGCTGCCAAGGAAGAATCACACGCCTAGGGCCTGTTCCCGTTTCACATGGGAAGCCAAAGGAAAGCGCAGGCCATAGCCACGACGCTTTCGTAATTTCTCTTAAGCTTGTCGAACCGTGATGACACCGCCCGGTACTGTTTCAGCCGGGCGAAGGCGTTTTCCACCAAGTGCCGGTTGCGGTAAAGCCCTCTATCCAGATCCGCGTTTCCTTTCACAGAGGTGCGCTTTCTTGGAATCACTACCCGGCCACCCTGCTGGACGATTTGCTCTCGGATCGTTTCGCTGTCATAGCCTTTATCCGCAATGATGTTTTCGGCGTCGGGTACCTTGGCGATCAACGAGGATGCCTGAGTACAGTCGTTAATTTGACCTCCGGTAATTTCGAAGGCAATCGGCAGTCCGCAAGCATCTACGGCCAAGTGAATCTTGCTGGTGTTGCCGGCTCGGCTTTTCCCTATCGCTTCATCCTGTCCACTGGCAGCACCTGCGCTGTGCTGGTGGGCTTTGGCATAGCTGCCATCAATGAAAACCCATTCCATATCGGGATCAGTCACAAGGATCTGAAGCACCTTGAGCCACTTACCAGACGCAGACCATGAATTAAAGCGCTTATAGATCTTGCTCCAACTGCCGAAGGCACAAGGCAGGTCTCGCCAGGGGCAACCCACGCGCATGCGATACAGCATGCCTTCGACTGTCATGCGCAGATCACGCTTGTTGTAGATGGCCTCGTGCAGCAGAATTTCCCGTAGCTTCGGCCAGCGCTCATCGCTGAGCATTAGTCGGGGCATTGCAAGCTCGTATTGGTGTTGTGTGAGAACTACAACGATACGAGCTTGCTCTTATAGATCAATGGATTAGATTGAAACGGGAACAGACCCTAATACAGGCGAAGCAAAAAAGGGGGCTAAGCCCCCTCAGGTTCAAAGCAAACCTTCCTCAGCGAACGACATGGTGCGCTGGCCTGCCACGATGATGTGATCCAGGGAGCGAACCTCGACAAGCGCCAAGGCCTCCTTCAACCGCTGCGTGAGCGTCCGATCTGCCTGACTTGGCTCTGGGTTACCGCTGGGGTGGTTGTGCGCGTAAATCACTGCAGCCGCATTCAGGCGCAGTGCTTCCTTGACCACTTCCCGCGGATAGACCGACGCGCAATCGATGGTGCCCCGGAACATTTCCACGTACTGGATCAGGCGATGCTTGGCATCTAGGAACAGAGCCGCAAAGACCTCGTGTTCGAAGCCCGCCAGCTTCGTAATTAGATATTCCTTCACTAGCTCCGGCGAGGTAAACGCAGCACCACGCTGTACCTTCTGATCGATGACCTGACGAGCCGCTGCCAGGATCTGTTCGGCAGTGGCTGGCGCATAGCGACCTTGCTCGTCGCGAATCAACAGGGAAGAGTCAAAGGCGATAGAAAGCTGAGACATGATCATGCTCCAGTTGCTCGGGCGGAATTGCCCGGAACCGGCACAAGCACGGCGCAGCACAGCTGTCAGGGGGCGATAGCCGGCCCTGCCGCAAGCACGCGAAGCGTGAGCAGCCCTTGACGGCGAGAACGCCGTGATAGGGTCAGAGGAAACAGCAAGACCGTCATTCCACCGATCTCACAGGCGCCGCCAGCAAGCGAAGCGCGCAGGCTTCAAACAAGGAGAGAGCGGCAGCCGCCACAACCACGTGTAGTTAAGTCAGGTCGTGCAGGTCTTTCGTGGTCGCCGGAGTGATTTCGAACTCCGAGAACCGGACGACAAGCCCGCTGCGCTCCGGCGTACAGGCCGTAGGCCCGACCTGATAAGTACTCGCGGCTGGGAACGGTGCCAGCCGCAGAAGCGGCCAGAAGCGTCCGTCGCGGGAAGCTTGAATACGCATGGCGCCATTAGAAAGGGTGACGCGGATGTAGAAGTCCTCTAACTCCTTGAAGGGCTGTGAGACGGACCAGTCCGATTTTCCGTTGGTCACTACAGTGCTCAGAAACGCTTGCCCATCGGTGAACTCGACGCCTGTCTTTACCCAGCGCTTTTCGTCGATACGCACCATCAGGCCGGCCTGGTCGTACAAAGAACGGAATTCGCCCTGGATGCGTACGGTCGCCGTGAATCCGTCGCCGGTAGCAACGCCCAAGAAATGGCCTGTGTCGCGAGTGAACCCATAGTGAGTCTCCCGCCAGAAGTCCGTGTTTTGATCCGTGGTAATCGTCAGGCTGTGTTCCGACACCTCTGAGGTAGCGGGCGCATTCAGCCATTGTCCACTTCTGAAATCGACAATCATTCAAAGGCTCCATGTTGAGATAGAGGTCGTGATAAGACCCTTTGAAAGAGTGATCAGCGAGCCGGCTTAAAGTTGCTTTTGCGTTCGCTGGCAAAGCGATTGGCAACCGCGAGAAAGGAGAGGTCGCTCTTTGTTCGCAACCATTGATGTTGCTTGCGCAGGTCCGCCTCGCCGGTGAAAGCTGCCGGCATCTGCAGAAAGCGAGCAAGTTGGATATCTCCACCTATGCATCCCCAGCGCTCATGCGCGCGCTGAATGTAGCATCTGCGCGGCGGCAGCGGCCTTGGGTGCGAAAGCCGGCCTTCATTAGACGGTCTAGGCGATCTGGGCCTTGAGCTTCAGCGCCACCAGCAGCGAGCGCAGTTCGGCCGGCTGTACGGGTTTGGAGAGGATCGGGATCTGGTCGTTACCCACCGCTTCCTGCACGCGGCGCACATCGTGGCCGGTCATGATGATGGCCGGCACCTGGCGGGCGGCGAGGGCGCGCACATGGGCGATGCAGTCGGCGCCGGAGGCTTCCAGGCCGAGGTCGAAGTCGGTCACCACCAGGTCGATATCCGCCGCCACGTCGGGCAGCGAGGTGTAGGTGTCGACCACGCAGCCCCATTTCTTCAGCAGGGTGGCGGTGGCCAGCAGCACGTTGTGGTCATCCTCGATCAGGCACACGCGCAGGCCATCGAGCATGCTCGGCGCTTGGGGGCGGTTCGATTGCGTTGTCACTTGGGCCGGCGCGCTGACCCGCTGCAGGCCATCGATGGCCGCCAGGGTGCCTTTGCCCTCCACGGAGCGGATGCGCACCTGCAGGTCCATCAGCTTGCCCAGGCGGCGCACGATGGTCAGCCCCAGGCCCATGCCTTCCACGTCGCTGTCGCGGGTCTGCCGCACGCGGTAGAACTCCTCGAAGATGTTTTCCAGATGCGCCTCGGCGATGCCGCGACCCTTGTCGTAGAGCTCGATGGAAAGCGTCGTGCCGCGCGGACGACAGCCGATCAGTACGGGCTGGCCCGGCGCGTACTTGAGTGCGTTGGTGAGCAGGTTCTGCAGCATGGTGGTCAGCAGGCTCTGGTCGGCGTGCACGTAAACGTTCGGGCAATGCAGGCGGATCTCCACGCCGGCCCAGCGCGCGGCCTCAAGGTTTTGCTGGATCAGTTGGCGCAGCAGGCCTCTTAGCGGCAGCGGCTCCATATGGGCGACCACCTTGCCGCTGTCCAGCGAGTACATGTCCAGAATCGTACGGAACAGCCGGGCGACGCTGTTCAGGGACTTGTCGATGTTCTCCACCAGGCGGTGCTGCTCGCCATCCAGGCTGCTGTCGCGCAGGCAGGCGGTGAACAGGCTGATGGAGTGGATGGGCTGGCGCAGGTCGTGGCTGGCCTGGGCGAGAAACTGCGACTTGGCGCGGTTGGCGGCCTGCTCGGCCTCGGCGGCCAGGCGCGAACGTTTGAGCAGGGCGTGCATGTAGGCCGGCACCATCAGGGTGGTGAGCAGCAGGGTGATGATCAGGTACGGCTGCGACTGCCAGTAGGTCGAGACACTGGCAATGATCGCCAGCGACAGGGTGGCCAGCACAGTCGCCAGCAGCAGGTAGCTGGAGCCATAGCGCAGGCCATAGCCCACGGTCACCCAGATCAGAATCGCGTAGATCGGCAGCATCGGCTCGCCACCGATACCGATGGTCAGGGTGATGCAGGTGTAATCGCTGAGCATGGTCAGCACGCGGCGCACCGGGTAGTGGCCGGGGCGTCGACGGATGTCGATCCATAGGGCCAGCGAGGCGGCCAGGAACAGGGATTCGAGCAGCAGAATCCAGCCGGCCAGAGTGGGGTCGATGGCCGAGCGCAGGTGCATCAGCAGGGTGTAGCAGATCGCGATGGGCGCGATGATCAGGCGCACGACCGCCTGGGCACGTTCGACATCGTAGGTAGGCGTGGCGCTGGCCAGCATGACGGTTACCTGAGTGTTACGGCAGATCGGCCACCATAGGCTGCCGTCGCATTGTCGTGCAACGCTAGTGCGTGCTTTTAGAGTCCGTCTAGAGTCCGTCGCGATCTCGCGTGGGAAGCCCGCTGAAATGCCATGTTCCACTACAGTACTTCTGTCTGCAGGCAGAGAAATGAAGCTCAACTACGGCGTTGTGCAGCGTATCAGCCATCCGTAGTCAGGCAGTGCCTGAGCACATCTTTAATCAGCTGATCCGCATCACTAAAAACCTTGATGGGGTCAGGAGTCCTGCTCGTTCAGCGCCAGTGACAATAGGCGCTGAACGAACTCTGTGTCGGGCCGCTCGGCACTGAACAGGGTTCGGAAGACCAGCGGAGCGACCAGGCCATCCATGAGAGCCTCCAGGCTTGGCGCAGCCTCCCCACGTGAGTGAGCGCGTTCGATCAGCAATTCGAGGCGCTCTCGGGTCGGCTCGGTGCAGCGTACCGCGCAACCTGGATCGGTGGATGCCAGGGCATCCCTGAGCATCGCCTGTCCGGGTGTCGAGGCAAGGTCATCTACGTAGGACTCCAGCCAGCATTCGAGGTCGCCACGCAGACTGCCTGTATCGGTCGGAGGCTGATCCGGCCGTAGCTGGCGCAGATCGACGTCGGCCAGCAGGGTTGGCAGGTTACCCCAGCGGCGATAGAGGGTAGAGGGAGTAACGCCGGCACGTGCCGCAATCTGGGGAACGGTCAGAGACTCACGCGGCTGTTCGTCCAGAAGAGCCAGAACAGCATCGTGGACGGCTTGCTGGACGCGGGCACTGCGGCCTCCGGGCCGGGTTTGCTTGGTAGTCATGTCGACAGGATACCTCTCGTTTAACGCAAAAGCATTGCTTTAGTGAGTGAAAGGGTTCAGGCTTTAAAGCTAAATATTTGCTTTAGGCTTTGGCCATGCCGCTCTCGACTTCATCTACCGCGCGCCTCACCCTGCTCGGTACGCTGCTATTCACATTCTTGGCTGCGTCGGCGGCACCAACGCCGCTTTACGCTAGTTATCAGCAAGCCTGGGGATTTTCCACCTTCTGGCTGACCTGGGTGTTTGCGGTCTATGCCTTTGCCTTGCTCGGCGCGCTACTGGTGGGTGGGCGGCTTTCTGATCACCTGGGGCGACGGCCCGTCATCCTTGGCGCGCTGGCGCTGGAGGCGGTCTCCATGCTGATGTTCCATCAGGCCCAAGGCCTGACGGACCTGGTGATCGCCCGCACCTTGCAGGGCTTTGCCACTGGCATCGCTACTAGTGCGCTGGGCGCCGCATTGCTCGACGTGGATCGTGAACGCGGCCCTTGGCTGAACAGCCTGGCGCCACTGCTGGGCATGGCCGGGGGAGCGCTGGGTTGCGGCTTGCTGGTTGAGTTCGCGCCGGCACCGTTGCAGCTGGTCTACCGGCTTTTCCTTCTGCTCTTCGTGATGCAGGGCCTGCTGCTGTTGCGCCTGCCTGACCTACTGTCTCGTCGTCCGGGATTGCTGGCCGCGCTGCGTCCGCAGCTGGCGGTGCCTCCTCAGGCACGCGCCGTGCTCTGGAGAGTATTGCCGTTGGAGCTGGCGGTTTGGGCCGTGGGTGGGTTCTATCTCTCATTGATGCCGGGCCTGATCAAAGCGGCCACCGGAACAAGCTCGATTCTGATCGGAGGCGGGGTAGTGGCCGGCCTGACGCTGAGCGGCGCTGCGAGCCTGCACGGGCTTCGCCTGTGGCCTGCTGGCCGTCTGCTGCGCCTGGGAGCCGGCACCCTAGTGGCTGGACCGGTATTGCTCTGGCTGGCGGTCGTCAGCGGTGAGCTGGGGCTCTTTGCAGTGGGGACTGTTGTCACTGGGGTCGGCTTCGGCAGTGGTTTTCTCGGCGCTACCCGCAGCGTGCTGCCGCTGGCCGAACCGGCACAGCGTGCCGGCTTGCTGGCCGCATTCTATGTGCTCAGCTATCTCGCGTTCTGCCTGCCGGCCCTCGCAGTCAGCGCCCTGGTGCCACGGCTTGGGCTGGACGGTGCAGCGCAGCTCTATCTGGCAGGGGTGATCGCGTTGGCGCTATTCGGTATGCGCAACAGCGCCGCGCGTACTTGCATTCAGCCTGGCTGAAAGACATGAGCCTGCATCCATCGAAAGCCTCGTTCTACCCGCCAGCAGTCAAAAGCGGGGTTGGGCCCACAGAGCCCGGAGCTCCCAGATTCACTTCCCAATAAGACCCAGGCGCCGTAAAATCGCGAGTTATTCCTATTCGCATTTCGGCTTGGGTAAAGGTCAATGTCCAGATCGGACACGGAAGTCGCTCACCATGATCATCTGCACGCCCTGTATCGTGACCACAGCAGTTGGCTACGTGGCTGGTTACGCAAGCGCCTGAGCAATTCGGCGGACGCCGCCGACCTTGCCCAGGATACGTTTATCCGGGTTCTGGTTGCGCGTACTGCCAGCTCTCTGCAGCAACCACGGCACTACCTGACAACGATCGCTCGTGGTCTGGTCATAGACCTCTATCGTCGGCGCAGCGTGGAGCAAGCCTACCTTGATGTATTGATGTCCAGGCCAGAGGTGCAGGCGCCGTCTGCAGAAACCCGCGCAATGATTCTGGAAAGTCTTCTGGCCATCGATCGCATGCTCGATGGCCTAGGCCAGCGCACCCGGCAAATTTTCCTTGCTGTGCAGTTGGATGGGCTGACTTACGAAAAAGCTGCTGAGCGTTTTGACGTGTCGGTCACCACAGTACGCAAGCACCTGGCTAAAGGCCTGATGCATTGCCTGTTGATGGACGAAGAATGAAACAGGCACTCGCCCAGGCAGTTGAATGGTATGTACGCCTGCATGACAGCGCGGCCACCGAGGTCACTCGTGCCGAGTGGCAGGCCTGGCTTCAATCTGACCCGCTACACGCCAAAGCCTGGGATCGCGTTGAAGCGTTGCGCCAACGCTTGAGTTTGGCACCAGAAGGCTATGCCGTTGCCACCCTTGAGACGGCGCGGCAGCAAAGGCGCGCTGCGTTGAAAACACTTGCCGTGCTACTTGGCGTCGGCGTTACAGGGTGGGGAAGCTACCGGGCTTCACCATTGAGCGCGGACTACAGCACAAGTGTCGGACAGCGTAAAAGAACCACGCTGCCTGACGGCAGCTTGCTGGTGCTCGATACCGACACCCGGGTGGACGTGCAATTCGACTCGCACAAGCGACTGATCGTCCTGCGCCAAGGCGCCATCCTCATCGAGACCGCAAAGGATATTCGCAGATTGAGCGTGCAGACCGCCGAGGGCGAAATCGAGGCGCTGGGCACCCGATTCACGGTGCGGCAGGACGACAGCATTACCCAGGTATCCGTCGAAGCCCACGCAGTGGCGGTACGGCCGCGATTGGCCTTTGGCCAGGCCATACGTGCCGAGGCGGGGCAGGCGGTGAGCTTTACCGCCGCCAGCATCGGCCCATTGAGGGCGGCCACCGAGCAGGGCTCGGCGTGGACGCGCGGCATGCTGATAGCAGTGGACTGGCGCCTGGACGATCTACTGGCCGAGCTATCCCGCTATCGACATGGCTTGCTCGGCTGTTCGCCAGATATTGCCGGGTTACGGCTCTCGGGAACCTTCCTCCTCGATGACACCGAAGGTGCTCTAGCCAATCTGGAGGATTCGCTTCCCGTGCGGATTCGCCGCCTCACTCGCTACTGGGTAAGGGTGGAAGCTCGGGCGGTGTAATCAGAGATTTTTTGCGCAGAGGGGTAACAGATTTTCATTCCTGTTTCGGCTCTACCTGCATGTGCGCATCAGACGCACACATTGCCAACGCTGACAGGAACATCTCCATGCAAGTACGCACCACCTTTTTCATCAGCAGTGCCCGGCCGACCACTCTTGCACTGTGTCTGGCCGGCTCGATACTCGCGGCTGCACCGGCGTGGGCAACGCCTCTCAACTACGACATTCCTGCCGGCAGCCTGGCGGCAACGCTCAGCGAATTTGCTGCGATGAGTGGGGTGATGATCACCTTCAGCTCGGAAGATACCGCTGGGTTGCGCTCGCCAGGGCTGCAAGGCAGCTACGAACTGGAGCAGGGCTTTGCACGGGTACTCCAAGGCAGCGGCCTGCGTGTGGTGCGAGCTGGCGAAAACAGGTTTGTGCTGGCCAAGGCCGAAAGCGGCGCAGTCACCGAGCTTGGTCCCATCAGCATCAATGCCGCTGGCCTGGGCACCACGACAGAAGGCACCGGCTCGTACACCACGGGATCCACCAACAGCGCGACCAAGCTGGCGCTATCGCTACGCGAGACGCCACAAACAGTCAGCGTGATGACTCGCCAGCGTATCGACGATCAGCAGCTCAATACGCTGAGCGATGTGCTCAAGCAGGCCCCAGGCCTTTCCGTGCAGAACATCGACAGTGAACGGGTGAACATCTATTCGCGTGGTTACTCCATCGACAGTTACCAGCTCGACGGCATTCCCACCACCCTGGTTGTGCAGACCAGCGCGAGCCCGCAGAGCATGATCGACACCTCGATCTATGACCGGGTCGAGATTGTCAGGGGCGCCACCGGGCTCATGACTGGCGCTGGTGATCCCTCTGGCAGCGTCAACCTGATCCGCAAACGTCCCACGGCCGATTTCCATGGCTCGGTCAGCGCCGGTGCTGGTTCGTGGGAGACATACCGCACCCAGGTGGATGTGTCAGGCCCGCTGACCGACGATGCACGCCTGCGCGGGCGCACGGTCGTGGCCTATCAGCAGGGCAACAGCTTCATCGATCACTATCAGCAGGAAAAACAGACCTACTACGGCATTCTCGAAGCCGACGTTACTGACAGCACGCTGCTCACCGTGGGCTTCGACTACCAGAAGAACGACCCGCGCGGCGTGTCATTTGCCAGCTTCCCGCTGTTCTACAGCGACGGTGGGCAAACCGACTTCTCGCGCTCGACCAACGCCGGCGCCCGGTGGAGCTATCGCCAGCAGAACACGCTCAATACCTTCGCGACGCTCGAGCAGGGCCTGGCGAACGACTGGTCACTGAAGGTGGCCGTCAACAACATGTACAGCACCCGGGAGTATTCCCTGGCATCGCTCAGCGGCGGCACGCCGGATCGCGAGACAGGAGAAGGCGCCTATCTGTATGGAGGCGACGGCTATGGCTCCCAGCGTCAGCTTGGTATCGATGCCATGGCTCAGGGGCCGTTCCAGCTTTTGGGGCGCGAACATGAGTTGGTAGTCGGCTTGAGCGGGTCGGAATTTCGCGACTACAGCGATCCGGACGATGATGATCTGGAAATGCGGCCGGCCAACATCCATGACTGGAACAATGACACCGACCGTCCTATCTCGGTAGGCAAGCTGATGAACGACGATACGACTATCCGTCAGCACGCAGCCTATCTGGTGGCGCGCTTCAAGCCCACGGATGACCTGTCGCTGATTGTCGGTGCCCGCGTCGGCGACTACAGCTACAAGAAAAAGGCCATCTACAACCCGCCTTACACCCGATCGTCCAACTCCGCCGAGACGCGTGAAAGCGGCTTCGTCACGCCCTATGCCGGGGTGGTATACGACCTCAACGACATCCGCTCGGTCTATGCCAGCTACACCAAGATCTACAGACCACAATCCATTCGCGACCAGAGCGGCAAGACCCTCGAACCTCGCGAAGGTGACAACTACGAAATTGGTCTGAAAAGCGAGTTCATGGATGGCCGGGTCAACACCGCCGTAGCACTTTACGAGATTCAGCAGGACAACCTCGGCGTGGCCACCGGTGAGACGGTTGTGGGTACTGTGCGTGAGTCCGCCTACCGCGCGGTAGCTGGCGCCAAGACACGCGGTATCGACATGGAAATCTATGGCGAGGTATTGACCGACTGGAATGTCAGTGCGAGCTACAGCCACAGTGTTACCAAGGACGCCGAACATGAGCGGATCAGAACCGAAGCACCGGCCAATTTGGTCAAGCTCTGGACCACCTATCGGCTACCCGGTGAGTTGCAGCAGTGGACCATCGGCGGAGGGATGAACTGGCAGAGTGGGGTGAGTCTGACCACCAGCGAGGGCAAGGCTACCCAGGAGCAGTATGCGGTGTTCAATCTGATGGCGCGTTACGACATCACCAAGAATCTGAGCGCCTCTGCCAATCTGAACAACGTGTTCGACAAGCAGTACTTCAGCTCTCTGGACCCGACCTTTTTCACCGGCTACTACGGTGAGCCACGCAATGTCATGTTCAGCACGAAATACACCTTCTAGAACGTGCAGTAGTCGAAGGGGCAGACAACCTGCCCCGAACGCTCAATGCAAAAACGCCTTCCTGGCCTGAGAGCAGGCCAGGGAGGCATTGCCTGTCAGCAGCGACAGGCCGTTTCGGTCAAAGGGCGCCGTTCCGGCTGGGCAGTACCAGAGGCTACGCCGACCAAAGACTGACTACTGACTTCATGCGAACGCAACCGCTGGTGCACACGCCCCAGAAAACCGACCTCAAAGGCACGCCTGTCGATGGCCCGCGGCAGCAGATCACGCTCGGCGATCATGACTGCCCAGAGCCATCCGCTACAGACACTGTCGAGCCAGAACTGAGCCAGTTTCACGCCTCGGTTGAATGCCTCCTTGCAGTCCGCTGACCAGGTGATTTCAAAACCTGGTTGACCATCGTAGGAGGGCAGGCATGTCTCGATTTCTTTGCTCATGCGGCACCTCCTCGCACTTCGGAGAGCGCACGGCGATAGAGCACCACCATCTCATCGAGCAGGTCCAGCGCGGAGTACGCCGCGATACGCACACGCATGCCATCGGGCGGCACACCTTCAGGCTCAGCCAGTTGATCGAGCAGATGGCCAAGCATGACCGCACGCGTTTCAGCGGCAGCTTCAGAGGGCAGGGGAGAACGTTCAGATTCATGCAGCGGACTACGCTGCAGTGGGAAGGGTACAACGCAGGATTCGAACTCAGCCATGGCGCACCTCCAGATCAGAGGCGGACAGCAAGACCATAGGCCAAGGGCGGAGCTCTTGGGTAAAAAAGGGATAGCGCATTTTCCTTATGCTCCTTCGTGAGATTAAGGAGCCGCAGCCATTCGCTACCACACAAATGGAGGCGGACCGTGCAAGGGTGGTAGACCGACTCACGAAGGAAGGCCGGCCAGGCCGAAGCCTGCCTCAC
>Ga0207841_1000218_pt1 | contig 31336 bp, 24 predicted proteins | sample HigsolmetaGSP18D_FD_184846 | JGI IMG/M metagenome (GOLD analysis project Ga0207841, IMG submission 184846) | High solid enriched microbial communities from the Joint BioEnergy Institute, USA - SP1-8-D (SPAdes) | ecosystem: Engineered > Bioreactor > SSF (Solid state fermentation) > Aerobic >... | reverse complement strand
GCCAGCGCGTCCAGTTCGGCCATCAGCAGCGGCCCGCCGGCGGCAACGGCGGCCGCGCGGATCACCCCATGGGTGGAGGCCTGCGCACGGTGCGCCGTGCCGAAGGCATCCATCACGAACACATCGCACAGGGCGGCATACTTCTGCGCCAGGGCGGGATCATCCTTGCCCTCGCCGACATTCATGCGGCAGTTCTCCAGCAGCACCACGCTGCCCGGTGCAACCTCCACGCCATCCACCCAGTCACGCAGCAGCGGCACCTCGCACCCCAGCAGTTCGGACAGGCGACGCGCCACCGGAGCCAGCGAATCGGCCTCGCTCCACACCCCTTCCTGCGGACGGCCCAGGTGCGAGGTGACCATCACGGCCGCGCCCTGCTCCAGGGCGTGGCGGATCGTCGGCAACGAGGCGGTGATGCGCTGTTCGGACGTGATCTGGCCATTCTCGATCGGCACGTTCAGATCCTGGCGGATCAGCACACGCTTGCCGGAGAGGTCGAGGTCGGTCATGCGGACGATGGACATGGGCAACTCTTCTGCTCGGGGATGGAAGTGCCGCGTGGCGGCAGACACCCATTGTAGGCCGCCGGCCGAGCCTGCTGCACGACCCGGTGTGCAGTGCCGCTACGGTGCGGGCGGTGGCGGCCGCTGCCGCAGCACGCTGATCGCCAGCGCGGCCACCAGCAGCACGCCCAGCACCAGCACGCCCCACAGCAGCGCACGTTTCCAGTCCAGCGGGCGGTGCATGGCCGCCTCACCGGCCAGCGCTTCCGGCGCGCTTTCCAGCCGCGCCAGCGTGGGCTGCCACGCCGGGCCATTGCGCATGCGCAGGTCTTCGATGAGCACGCCCACCGGCGCCTCCACGCGCCGTGCGGTGGCACTGCCCACCGCCAGCGCGTACGGCGCCGCGCCCTGGCTGAGGAACACCAGCACTTCGGGGCGATAACCCAGCCGCAGCACCGGCGCCTGGCCGCTGCCGGCCGGCTCGGCGACCAGTTTCCAGTAGCGGTCACGGGTGACCTGGTCCAGTGCGCGTGGCGCGGTGCGCTGCGTGCCCTGCCCGCCCTGCCGCAGCTGGTAGGCCACCCACGGGGCCGCGCGCAGCTGCCAGTCCGCAGCCGGATCGTCGCGGCTGTAGGCACGCCACTGCACCAGGCTGTTGTCGGCGGTGTCCACGTCCAGCTGGCGCACCGGGAAGCGTCCTTCCAGCGTGAACTGGTAGCTGCCGTCGGCGCTGCGGGTGAGTGCCGGTGCCACCCACTCCCAGGTCAACGTTGCCGGCGCCGGCGGCAGTTCGGCGATCACCCCGCGCAGGCGTGGCAGCGACTGGCCCTGCAGCGGCAGCACGCGCAGGTAGCGCGCCCGATCCTGCAGCGGCACGCGCCGCTGCAGCAGACGCTTGCCGGCGCGCTGCAGGTCCACCAGCGCCACCTGGGGCTCCAGCACACGCCAGTGCTGCAGATCATCGCTGGCATCCACCTGCACGGTGAGCTGCAGCGGCTCGGCGCGCTCGGCCCAGTCCAGCACCAGCGCCGCCAGCGGCTGCTCGCCCAGCACGCTGGCGTCGATCAGCCAGCCGCCCTGCCCGCTGGGTACTGCCCCGCCGCTGTGTGCCTGCAGACGGACCACGCGGCCATCGGCATCGCGCTCGGCCAGCAGCTGCAGGTCATCGCGCCGCTGCGCCGACAGCGGCGGCAGGACGAACCAGGGCAGCTCGCGCTGCACCGGCGGTTGCGCCAGCGGCTGCTCGGGTTGCAGCAGCGCCGAGGGCAGTGCCTGCCCTGCTGCGTTGTACACCTGTACATCGGCCAGCTGCGCGGACTGCGCGCGGCGGTAGATCTGCGGTTCCAGCACCACCCGGTAGGCACCGGACTGCTCACTGGACAGGCTCAGCGGCCACTGCTCGGCGAACTGCGCGCGGTAGTCCTGCGCGTGCGCGCCTGCGGCCAGCAGCCCCAGCAGCCCCATCAGCAGGGCCCTTGCGTTCTTCATGCGTTGCTCTCCACGGGTGGCGCCGCCCGCGGCGGGGCCGGCGCCAGATAGCCCACGACCGTGCACAGCAGGCCGTAGGCAATGAACGATGCGATACCCAGCAGATTTCCCAGGTGCTGGCGGTCGATCAACACCAGCTTGGCCAGCACCACGGCCATCAGCACTGCGCCGACGATCCACAGCACGCGCTGGCCGCGGCGCGAGCCCCAGACCCACGCGATGACCCCCAGCACGCTCCACAGCACCGTCAGGCTGGTCTGCGCCAGGCTGGAGCCCCACAGGCCGACCGTCCACGGCACGCCACCCCAGTGATGCACACCGTGCAGCACCGTGCTGGTGAGCGCCACGAAGGCGGCAAGGGCCAGCAGCGGCACGCGCCGACGCCGCAGCGGACCCGGCGCCTGCGCGCTGTACAGCCAGCGCGCGCCCAGCAGCAGCGCCGCCCATTGGGCCAGTTCACCCGGATTGAGCAGCGGCAGCCACGGCAGCGGTGTGGTGCGTAGCGGGATCAGGTGCATCAGCAGCCACGCCATGGCCAGCAGGGCGAACACCAGCCCCTGCAGCCAGGGCCGCAGCGGATCGAAGGCCGCGCCCAGCGGCCGGCTCAGCCACTGCCAGCGCCAGATCGACAGCGCGGCCAGCAGCAGCCACGGCAGCAGCAGCACCAGCACCGCCCAGCCCGGTGCCAGCCCGGTGCGGTGGACCAGCCACAGCGCCGCCGCCGACACCGCCGACGGCCACAGCAGCCACCACACCAGCTGGGCGATGCCGGCCACGGTGCCACCGCCACCGCGCAGCGCCTGCAGCGCGCGGGTGCCGAGCACTGCCATCACCAGCCAGGCGGCACCGCCGTAGCCGGCAAACGGCTGCCCGTGCACCACGCACTGCCACAGCAGCAGCGGGAAGCCAGCTGCCAGCATGCACAGCGTGGTGAGTGCCAGCGCGCGCGCCGGCTGCCGGCGATGCACTTCCGCGGCAAGCCAGGCGGTGAGTGCCACCAGCACCAGCAGCGCATCCGGCTGCACCGGCACACGGTTGAAGCGGATCAGCTCGTGGGTGAGGCCGCCCAGCCACCACAGCAGCCCCCACAGGTAGTAGACCAGCGCCCGCGCGCCGTGCTGGTGGCGTTGGCAGGCCGCGGCCGAGGCGAACGCGGCCACCGCCAGCAGCAGCGCCCCGATCGCCGTGGGGTTGAGCAGCAGGCGGGCATCGTGGTGCCAGTAGTCCGCACCGGCCACGAAGGCGAACGCGGCGGCGATCTGCAGCAGTGCGCCGCTGATCTGCGGCAGCCAACGGCGCTGGCGCAGTCCCAGCCAGACCAGCCCGGCCCCTTCCAGTGCGAACACCGCCCCGGTGGCGCGCGCCGACAGCGCCAGCGGCACCGCCAGCGTGGCAAAGCCCACGGCCAGGATCGCGTACGACTGCGCCAGCACCGCGACGCCCGGCCGCCGCAGCAGGGCGCGTGCCAGTACGGCGTACAGCAGCGCCATGCCGAGTGCGATGGCGGCCAGCAGCATGGGCGCATCGTGCAGCATCGCCGCCTGCAGCGAGAACGCCACCAGCGGCGTGCCGAACACCAGGCTGCCATCGACCAGGTCACGCCGGTCTGCCGGCAGCCGGCGTGCGTACAGCAGCGGAAGGGCCAGGTAGAACAGGAAGAACAGCACCAGGAACGGCTGCGTGGTGGGCAGGTCCTCGGCGCGGTACTGCAGCACGCCCCACGCCACACCGATGCCGAAGGTGAACGCAAAGCCCAGCAGGTTGAGCACGCGCCACGGCCGGTACCAGGCAATGGCCAGCACCCCGGCATTGAGCACGGCGTAGTAACTGAACAAGCCCACATGGCTGCCGGTGCCGGTGGACAGCCACAGCGGCGCCATGAAGCCCGCAAGAATGCCCAGCACGGCCAGCGTGCGCGAATTCTGCACCACCGCCAGCACGCACAGGCCGGCCACCAGTGCGATGCTGCTGATGAACGCAGCGCTGGCCGGCAGCAGGTCGTACCGTTTGAAGGCGGCGAACACGGTCAACAGCAGCACGCCGATGGCACCACCCTGCAGCGCCAGCGCGAACATGCGCCGGTGCCCGCGCTGGCGCCAGCCCACCGCCAGCAGCGCCAGCGCCGCCGCGGTGATGCCGGCCAGGCGCAGCTCGATCGGCACATCCAGCAGCCCCTGGTCGCTGACGTACTTCAGCAGGGCCGCAATGCCGGCCAGGAACACCAGCATGCCGACCTTGACCGGCACGTTGCCTTCCGTGAACCACCGTTTGCCTGCCGCCATGACACGTGCGAACACACCGGGGCCGCGCGGCGGCGGCGGTGCGGCGGGTGCGGCCGGCGCCGCCGGCGGCAGCGGTGGCGGCGCGGCCGCGGACACCGTGGCCGCACCGTCCCCCGACACGGCCTCGCGCGGGGAAGGCAATGACCACGGATCGCTGAGCGGATCACTCCAGGGCGCCACCGCGGCGGGTGGCGCACCCTGCGCATCCTGCCAGCGGCTGCTGGCATCCTCCGCCTCACCCGTAGCCACGGCGGCGGCCGGCAGCCCGTCGCGCACGGCGCGCTCCAGGACCGCCACACGCCGGCGCAGCCCTGCGATCATCACCAGGGCCACGACCAGCAGCAGAGGAATCGCCAAGGCCAGCAGCACCAGCAGTGCGATCAAAGCTTCCATTGCGTACAGCTCCAGACAGGGGCACAGCACCCCTGCGGTGCCGTTCGCGTGCCGCCATCCTACGTCAACCGCCGGCCACGCCGCAGTGCACGGCGTTACTGGCAGATGGCCGCACCGCCCTCGCCCCGCCCGGCCACGAAGTCCGCATGGCCATCGCGCACGCCCTGCGCCACGGCCTGCTGGAATACCGGATCACGCATCGCCGCGGCATCGCCCGGATGGGTGTGGAAGCCGATCTCCAACAGCACCGAGGGCATCATGGCCAGCCGGTTCTCGCCGTAGTTGCCTTCCAGCGGCTGCACCCGCACGCGGTAGTCGCGATACTGCGGCACCGCCTGCACGGCCTGCCGCACCGCGCACAGCACGTTGTGCGCCAAGCGCCGGTCCTGCGGCCGCTGCGCATGCACGAACGCCATCGCCCCGCTCGCGTCGGGTCCGCCGGCATTGGTGTGCAGGTGGATCAGCGCCGAAGCGCCATGGGCATTGGCCAGCAGCGGCCGCGTACGGATGTCATCGTTGTACTCGCGCAGCGGCGTCTCGCGGTCGGCATAGCTGCGCCAGATATCGGGGCGATCCGGATGCCGCGACTCGGCGTGGTAGCGCGCGGCCATTTCCCACCAGGGCGCGCGGGCCCGCGGATGCTGCCCGGCCACCGCCGGGCGGGTGAGCAGCGTGCGCAGCCCATCGGCCTGCAGCAGGGGTACCAGCCGCGCCGCGAACTGCGGGGTGAGCAGGTCTTCCACCACCCCGTTCACCTGCGGACGCTGCAGCCGCCAGTCGTTGAAGCCGCCATGGAAATAGCGGCCGTGGCTGGCAGACACCACCACATCCACCTGCGGCAGCTGCCGGTAGGCAGGAACGCGCGGCTCCGGACCAAACCAGCGTTCCAGCGGCTGGCCGTGGAAACGGAAGCTGATGCCGGCGCGCCCGCCGCGCGCGCGGGGGCTCAGCAGCAGCTGCAGGCGTATCTGCTGCAGGCGTTCATCCAGCTCGGCCGGAATCTGTCCGGCGGGATATTCCTGCAGCATGCCGCTGCCGAGATCCACCTGCCACTGGCCCGCACCCTGCTGCTGCACGCGCACCGGCCAGCCCTCCGGTGGCGCCGACAGCGTGCCGGCCCGCGGGGACAACGCCTGGTCCAGCCAGTCCACCAGCGCCGCATCACGCCGGTCCTGCACCGGTTCGCCGGCTACCGCGCAGACGCCCTGCAACGCCAGCACCACACCACAGATCACACGCAACGTTTTCATGGCCGAATCTCCCGGGAATGGATGACCAGCGTCCACCCGCTTTCCCGGCCGTCACACCGTGACCTCCCTCGGGCGCCACAAATGCGGCACCCGCGCACAGACAGGCCGGAACCAGCCAACACCCTGCAGCGCGCGCCGGCCCGACCGCCGCGCCACACCCGACACCGCCGAAGCGCCCCGCAAGAAAAAACCCCGGCACGGGCCGGGGTTTTCCTGGGTCACTCACTGCGGACCGCTCAGCCCGCCGCGACCACCTTGGTCATTTCCAGGCACTTGTTCGAATAGCCCCACTCGTTGTCGTACCAGCTGACCAGCTTGACGAACGTGCCATCGAGCGCGATGCCCGCTTCGGCATCGAACACCGAGGTGTGCGTTTCGCCGCGGAAGTCCGTCGCCACCACCTTGTCTTCGGTGTAACCCAGCACGCCCTTCAGCGCGCCTTCGCTCTGCGCCTTCACTTCGGCGCAGATCTCGGCGTAAGTGGCTTCCTTTTCCAGTTCCACCGTCAGATCGACCACCGAGACATCCGAGGTCGGCACGCGGAAGCTCATGCCGGTGAGCTTCTTGTTCAGCTCCGGAATCACCACGCCCACGGCCTTGGCCGCACCGGTGGACGACGGAATGATGTTCTCCAGGATGCCGCGGCCACCGCGCCAGTCCTTGTTGGACGGACCGTCGACGGTCTTCTGCGTCGCCGTGGCGGCATGCACGGTGGTCATCAGGCCGCGCTTGATGCCCCACTTGTCATTGATGACCTTGGCCAGCGGGGCCAGGCAGTTCGTGGTGCACGAGGCATTGGAGATGATGGCCTGGCCGGCGTAGGTCTTGTCGTTGACGCCGAACACGAACATCGGGGTGTCGTCCTTCGACGGCGCCGACAGGATGACCTTCTTCGCACCGGCATCCAGGTGCTTCTGTGCGGTGTCCTTGGTCAGGAACAGGCCGGTGGATTCGATCACCACGTCCACGCCCACCTCGTCCCACTTCAGGTTGGCCGGGTCGCGTTCCTGGGTCAGGCGGATCTTCCTGCCGTTGACCAGCAGGTTCGCGCCGTCCACCGACACATCGGCCTTGAAACGGCCATGCACCGAATCGTACTTGAGCATGTACGCCAGGTAGTCCGGCTCCAGCAGATCGTTGATGGCCACGATTTCGATGTCGTCGCCGAAGTTCAGCACCGCCGAGCGCAGGACGTTGCGCCCGATGCGACCGAAACCGTTGATACCAACCTTGATTGCCATGTTGACGCGCTCCTGCAGCCGCGAACGATGCGGCGGGGTGGATAGGGCCCATCATTCTAGCAGGCCGGTCTGGCCACCGGCGGCCATGCCACGCGGGTGCGCGCATACCCGCGCCGTAAGCGTTTCCAGCGTTTGATCCGGATCAAGGCGCACCGGCCGCGGCGGGACGACACTGCGCCCATCCCCTGAGCAGCGAGACCGTTCCATGCGCATGTCCCTCCCGTTCGTGCTGGCCAGCCTGGCCGGTGCCCTCACCCTGGCGGCCGCCCCGGCCAACGCGCAGTCCAAAGGCGACTGGACCGTCTCGGTCGGCGCGCACCAGGTCGCACCGACCTCCCACAACGGCACGCTGGCCGGCGGCACGCTGAAGGTGGACGTGGGCAACGACGCCCGCCCGACCGTCACCGGCGAGTACTTCATCGCCGACAATCTCGGTATCGAAGTGCTGGCCGCGCTGCCGTTCCAGCACGACATCCACATCGCCGGCCTGGGCCGCGTGGGCAGCACCCGGCACCTGCCGCCGGTGGTCAGCCTGCAGTACCACTTCAACGGCCAGGGCACGGTGTCGCCGTTCGTCGGTGCCGGCGTCAACTACACCACCTTCTTCAGCGAAAAGACCGGCGGCGCGCTGGCCGGCAGCACGCTGCGGCTCAAGGATTCATGGGGCCTGGCGGCCCATGCCGGGGTGGATGTCAGGCTGAGTGAACGCGGCGCGCTGCGCCTGGACATGCGCTGGATCGACATCGACAGCACGGTGAAGCTGGACGGCCAGCGGCTGGGCAGCGTGCGCATCGACCCGCTGGTGTACGGCGCGGCCTACGTGTTCACCTTCTGAGCGTGGCGGCCCCGCCGCTGCGCGCTGCGTGACCCCTCGCAGCACCTTGCCCCGGCCGCGTGCCGGGGCTTTTCTGGCTGCCCCATGCCGGTGCCGGCAACCCCGCCGCGCTGCCGGTAGAATGCGGGCATGAACTCCGTACGCTCTTTGCTGCTGGCCCTGGCCATCGCCTCCCCCCTGCTCACCGCATCCGCGCCTGCCCATGCCTGGGGCGCGCAAGGCCACCGGCTGGTCGGCCGTATCGCCGAGCAGGGCCTGACCCCCACCGCACAGGCCGAGGTGCGCCGCCTGCTGGCCGCCGAACCCGAACCCACCCTGGCCGCCGTGGCGCCCTGGGCCGACAAGCTGCGCGCCACCGACGGCGAGCTGGGCCGGCGCTCGGCCGGCTGGCACTACGTGAATATCGGCGAAGACGACTGCCATTACGAAGCGGAGAAACACTGCCGCGATGGCAACTGCGTGGTGCAGGCGCTCAGCGCACAGACCGCCCTGCTGGCCGACCGCACGCGCAGCGATGCCGAGCGCGCCCAGGCGCTGAAGTTCGTGGTGCACCTGATGGGCGACATCCACCAGCCCATGCACGCCGGCTACGGCCATGACAAGGGCGGCAACGATTTCCAGGTGCAGTTCGGCGAGCGCGGCACCAACCTGCACTCGCTGTGGGACAGCGGCATGCTCAATACCCGCAACCTTGATGACGACGGTTACGTGAAGGTGCTCGAGGCCCTGCCGCAGCCCGCCGTTCCGGCGCACCTGCAGATCGCGCAGGCGGCGCCGCAGTGGGCCGAAGCCAGCTGCCGCATCGCCATCGCACCGGGCGTCTACCCGCCCTCGCGCAAGCTGGGCGACGACTACACCGCGCGCTACCGTCCGGTGGCCGAGGCCGAACTGCGCCTGGCCGGCGAACGGCTGGCCGTGCTGTTGAACCAGGTGCTGGGCACACGCTGAGCGCACGGCGCGCGCGCCCACAGGAGTCCGCCATGACGGTACATGTGCAGTCCTTTTTCCATGCCGGCAGCCATACCTTCAGCTACGTGGTGCACGACCCGCAGACCGGTGCGGCAGCACTGATCGACCCGGTGCTGGACTACGACCCGCAGACCGACCAGCTCGACGCAGCGCCGCTGCAGCCGCTGCTGGACCACATCGCCGCCGGCGCGCTGCAACCGCGCTGGCTGCTGGAAACCCATGCACACGCCGACCACGTGTCGGCCGGCAGGTGGCTCAAACAGCTGTTTGCAGAGGCACGGCTCGGCATCGGCGAAGGCATCACGGCGGTCCAGGCCACGTTCGCCCCGCACCATGACCTGCAGGCGGCCGCCGGCGGAGCCGCGTTCGATCACCTGTTCACCGACGGGGAAACCTTCCACCTCGGTACGCTGCAGGCGCAGGTGATCGCCGTTCCCGGCCATACCAGTGACAGCATCGCGTACCTGATCGGCGATGCGCTGTTTCCCGGCGACTCACTGTTCATGCCCGACGCGGGCACGGCGCGCTGCGATTTTCCGGGCGGCGACGCGGCCCAGCTGTTCCGCTCCATCCAGCGGCTGCTGGCCTTGCCGGACAGCACGCGGGTCTTCGTCTGTCATGACTATGGCCCGGGCGGCCGCGCAATCGCCAACCAGACCACCATCGGCGCGCAGCGCACGGGCAACATCCATCTGCAGGGTGGCACCGACGAACAGCAGTTCGTGGCGGTGCGGCAGGCGCGCGACGCCACGCTGCCCGAACCGCGCCTGATGCGCCCGGCAGTGAAGGCGAACCTGCAGGGCGGTCCGGTCCATGGCCAGGGCCGCGGCGGCCTTGCCGACTGAAGGCCGCCGCGTCGACTAACGCCCCTGCGTGCGCACCACATGCTGGCCGTGCACGATCTCGAAGGTGAAGGCATACAACAGGCTCACCGGAACCGGCTCGACACGCTCGGCCCCTTCGCAGTCACCGCGGTCCTGCGCAGGCGGCGCGGCGGTGTAGTGGCACAGAGCCGCAGGACTGTAACGCCACATCGCCACGGCCCGCTGCGCGGCACGCAGCAGCACGGCGTTTTCGGGCGCCGTGCCGGCAGCGCACGCGCTGCGATCGGTCAACGGCAGGCTGCGTTCCACCGTGCCCTGCGCATCCACCACCACCTGCAGGCACACCGTGGTGGGCGGCAGTGCCCTGCGCGGATCGTCGGTGCCCACCACCGGATCCGGGGCGGTGTGCAGCTGCGGCATGCGGTAGCCCTCTCCCGCCGCCAGCCGATACGGCTGCACCTGCCCTGCACCGTCGGCGGCCTGGGTCCGCAGGCGCTGATGCCCCACGCTTTCCTCCCGCGTGTCCACCGTGCGCGGCGGGGCGTGTGCCGCGCAGCCGGTCAGCACCAGCAGCGCGGCCGGCACCAGCGTGGCCGGTACCCGGCTCACAACGTGGACGCCGTCTCGTCCAGTTCGAAGGTGATGGGAATGCGCACCGACCCGGCCACAGGCCGGCCATCGCGCAGTGCCGGCAGGTAGGTCCAGCTGCGCGCGGCAGCCACCGATGCCTCATCGAACACACCCGGGAGGGTGGCGCTGACCACGCGCACGTTGCTGGCGTTTCCGTGCGCGTCCACATCCACCTGCAGCATCACCTTGCCGCTTTGCCCATTGTCGAACGCGGCACGTGGGAACGCCGGGGGCGACATGTTTTCCACCTGGACATCGCGCTGCTGCGTGGTGTCGGTGTCGGTGTCGCCGTGCGTGCTGCTGCTGGTGCTGCTCATCTCGCTGGTGATCCGCGTGGTGCGTGTCACCTCGCCGCCCGCGGTGGCCTGGCTGGCCCACGCCACGGTGGCCACGGCCACGCACAGCCCCGCTGCCACCACCTGGCCGGCAACGCGCGGCAGGGTCTTCCGTTCTGACTGCTTCATCATGGCGATTCGCTCCTTCAACAGGGGTTGGCCACGCCAATGGCACGCCATCGGCACGGCGCTGGGGACCAGCTGCGCTTTGAGCAGCGCAGTGGCGTAGGTACGGCGCAGGGCCGGATGGGGTGCAAGCGTGCGTGCATCACAGGCCAGTTCCTGGTCGCGCAGAAAGCGCGCGGCCGCCCATGGCAGCAGCGGGTGGAACCAGAACACGCAGCGCAGCACCAGCAGCGCGGCATTGGCCCAGTGGTCACCGTGGCGAAGGTGGTTCTGTTCGTGCAGCAGCACCAGGCGCTGCTCGTCCGCACAGAACTGCTGGTCGAACGCCGGCCCCACCACGATGCGCGGGTGCCACAGCCCCACCAGTGCCGGCAGCCCGGGATCGCCGCTGGCCTGCCAGCTGCCGTCCGCACGGCGTCGCACGGTTCCCAGCGCCCGCTCGAAGCGGTGCTGGGCACGCCCTGCGCGCAGCGCACACACTGCAGCGCCGGCCGCCCAGAGGGCGAGCAGCAGCAGCGGCCAGTGCACGGCGGGCAACGGCGTGCCGGCTGCCGCGACCGCCTGCAGCGTGGGCAGCGCCAGTACCGGCACTCCGGCCAGCGCCGCCACCGGCGGCTGCGGCATCGCCAACACCAGCAGCAGCACCGGCAGCAGCCACCAGCTGCGGTACACCAGTTGGGGTCCACCCAGGTGCAGCAGCAGCGGCCGCACCAGCGCCAGCACCAGCAGCGCGAAGGCCAGCCACAGGCTGGCGCAAAGCAGCAGGTCGATCAGTTCACTCATCACCCAGCTCCTGGATCAGCTGCCTGAGATCGGCGATGTCCTGCGCGCTGAGCTGCCCGCGCTGGCTGAAATGGGCCACCAGCGGAGCCACCCGGCCGTCGAACACGCGGCCGAGAAACTCCGCGCTCTGCGCGTCCACCCAGGCCTGCCGTTGCAGCAGCGGCCGGTACAGGTAACGACGGCCGTCGCGTTCGGCGCTGATCGCCCCCTTGGTCAGCAGGCGGTTGAGCAGGGTCTTGATGGTGGCCTCGGCCCAGTCGCGCCGGGCCAGCGCCGCGACCACCTCCTCGGCGGTACGCGGGGCGTGCTGCCACAGCACCTCCATCACTACCGCTTCGGCTTCGCTGATCTGCATCATCGTTTACACCCGTAATCAGTTGTGTCGATTACGCACGTAATCGTTCCGCATGTCAACCGCGCCGGCGATTCCACGGGCCGTGCCGACCGGCCGCGTCGACCGCGGTTCAAGGCCGGGATGCTGTAATGGGCGCTCGTTGCCGCAGCAGAGCGTGGAAAACACCGCATGACCGAACACCTCACCGACCTGGACGCCGCCGTCGACTGGCTGTTCTCGCACGTTGACGGGCCGCTGCGGGTGGCCGCGCCGCTGGCGCTGGGCAAGCCGCACCGGCTGCTCAACGCGCTGTATGCACGCGTGGCCGCGGACAGCAGCCGGCCGCTGCAGCTGTACACCGCGCTGTCGTTGAACCCGCCGCAGCCGCACGGCGATGGTCTGGAGGCGCGGTTGCTGGGGCCGTTCGCACAGCGCCACTTCGGTGAGGACTTTCCGCGCCTGGCCTACGCCGATGCGATGGCGCGCGATGCGCTGCCAGCGCATGTGCAGGTGGAAGAGTTCTACATGCAGTCCGGTGCCCTGCTGGGCTCGCGCCAGGCGCAATCCAGCTACACCAGCCTGAACTACACCCACGCCGCCGATGCGGTGGCGCAGCGCGCGCCGCAGGTGATCGTGCAGAAAGTGGCGATGCGCCCGAACGACCGCCGGCTGTCGCTGTCGTGCAACAACGACATCACCCAGGACACGCTGGACGCCATCGCCGCGCGCGGGCTGCCGCGCCCGCTGATGGTGGCCGAGATCGATCCGCAGCTGCCGTACCTGGCCGGCACCGCCACGGTGGACGTGTCGTTCTTCGATCTGGTGATCACCCCGCCGCCGCCCTACCCGGCCCTGTTCGCACTGCCACGGCAGCCGGTGGCCGACGCCGACCACGCCATCGGCCTGTATGCCAGCACGCTGGTGCGCGACGGCGGCACCCTGCAGATCGGCATCGGCACGCTGGCCGACGCGCTCAGTCATGCGCTGGTGCTGCGCCACACCGACAACGCGCGCTACCGCCGGGCCCTGGAAGCGCTGGACCCGCAGCTGCTGGACCACCCGCTGGTGCAGGAGATCGGCGGGCTGGAGCCGTTCGAGGTGGGCCTGTACGGCTGCAGCGAAATGCTCAACGAAGGCTTCCGCAAGCTGGTGCAGACCGGGGTGATCCGGCGCCGGGTGCACGATGACATCGCGCTGATGGAACGCATCGAGAACGGCAGCACGCTGTCGATCGACCATGCCACGCTGGCCGCCGAAGGCGAGTATCTGCATGGTGCGTTCTATCTGGGATCGTCGGAGTTCTACGCCTGGCTGCGCGATCTTCCGGAGGACGAACGCGGCGCCATCGGCATGCGCCGGATCAGCGAGATCAACCAGCTGTATGGCGGCAACGAAGCACTGGAGCGCCTGCAGCGGCGGCACGCGCGCTTCTTCAACTCCTGCATGATGGCCACCGCGCTGGGCGCGGCGGTGTCCGATGCGCTCGACGACGGCCGCGTGGTGTCCGGCGTGGGCGGGCAGTACAACTTCGTGGCGATGGCCCATGCCCTGCCCGAGGCACGCAGCGTGCTGATGCTGCGCGCCGCGCGTGCCGATGGCGGCCGGCGCGCGTCCAACGTGCGCTGGAACTACGGCCACACCACCATCCCCCGCCACCTGCGCGACATCTACATCACCGAGTACGGCATCGCCGATCTGCGTGGGCTGACCGATGAGGACTGCGCCACCGCGATGGCGGCGATCACCGAGGCGCCGTTCCAGGCCGGGCTGCTCACGCAGGCGCACAGCGCGCGCAAACTGCGCCTGCCGGTGCAGCCGGACCCGCGCCGGCTGCAGCGCAACACGCCGCAGGCACTGGCCGGGGCGCTGGCGCCGCTGCGTGCGGACGGCACCCTGCCGGACTATCCGCTGGGCAGCGATTTCACCGAGGTGGAGCAGGTCCTGGTGAAAGCGCTGGGCTGGCTGAAGCAGCAGACCGCCACGCCGGCGGGCAAAGCGGCCACGCTGTGGGCCGCGCTGTGGCAGCCGGCCGGCGACGGCGATGCGGTGTATCTGCAGCGCATGGGCCTGCAGCAGCCCGCCACCGCGAGCGAACGGCTCAACGCGCGCCTGCTGCGGCTGGCGCTGGCACGGACCGCCTGAGCGGCGCCAGGGCCTGTGCGGCAGGCCCGTGCAGAACGGACAAGGCCGGCGAGATGCCGGCCTTGTCGTACACGATGAGGCAAAAGGCCGTTACAGCGCCTTGGCCGCCTCCACCACGTGCGCGGCGGTGATGCCGAAGTGCGTGTACAGCTTGTCGGCCGGAGCCGACGCGCCGAAGGTGTCGATGCCGATCACCGCGCCGTCCAGGCCGACGAACTGGCGCCAGAAGCCGGTCACGCCGGCCTCGATCGCCACGCGCCGGCGCACCGCGTCGGGCAGCACCGCTTCGCGGTAGGCCGCGTCCTGGCGCAGGAACACATCGGTGGACGGCATGGAGACCACGCGGGTCTTCAGCCCGGCCGCATCCAGCTGTGCCTTGGCTTCGGTGGCCAGCGACACTTCCGAGCCGGTGGCGATCAGGATCACGTCCGGGGTGCCGTCCGCATCGGCCAGCACGTAACCACCGCGTTCGATCTGCGCGATCTGGGTGGCATCACGCGGCTGGTGCGGCAGGTTCTGGCGGCTGAACACCAGGCAGCTCGGGCCGTCCTTGCGGGTGATGGCGGCCTTCCAGCTCACCGCCGATTCCACCGCGTCGCACGGGCGCCACACGTCGTTGTTGGGGATATAGCGCAGCGAGGCCAGGTGCTCCACCGGCTGGTGGGTCGGGCCGTCCTCGCCCAGGCCGATCGAATCGTGGGTGTACACGTGGATGGCGTGGGCCGGGATCAGCGCGCTCATGCGCACGCCGTTGCGGGCGTAGTCACTGAACACCAGGAAGGTGGCATCGAACGGAATGAAGCCGCCATGCAGGGCCAGGCCGTTGGCGATGGCGGTCATGCCGAACTCGCGCACGCCGTAGTACACGTAGTTGGCGTTGGCATCATCGGTGGCCACCGAGGTGCTGCCCTTCCACAGGGTGAGGTTGGAATGGGCCAGGTCGGCCGAGCCGCCGACGATTTCCGGCAGCAGCGGCGCATAGGCTTCGATGGCCAGCTGCGAGGCCTTGCGCGAGGCGATGGTCGGGCCTTCGGCCGCCACCTGGGCGATGTAGGCATCGGCCTTGGCGACGAAATCCGCCGGCAGCTCGCCATGCGAACGGCGGGTCAGCTCGTCGGCCTGTTCCGGGTACTGCGCGGCGTACTTGTCGAACAGCAGCTCCCATTCGGCCTGGCGCAGGGTCCCGGTGCCACCGGCACGCCAGCCGGCGTAGATCTCCTCGGGGATCTCGAACGGGCCATGGTTCCAGTCCAGCGCCTTGCGGGTGGCCTCCAGCTCGTCCTTGCCCAGCGGCGCGCCGTGGCTGGATTCCTTGCCGGCCTTGTTCGGCGAACCGAACCCGATGGTGGTGCGGCAGCAGATCAGGGTCGGCTTCTCGTCCTGCGCCAGCGCGCCCTCGATGGCGGCCTTGATGCTGTCCGGGTCGTGCCCGTCCACGCCGCGCACCACGTTCCAGCCGTAGGCCTCGAAACGCGCCGGGGTATCGTCGGTGAACCAGCCGGCGGTGTTGCCATCGATGGAGATGCGGTTGTCATCCCAGAAGCAGACCAGCTTGTGCAGGCCCCAGGTGCCGGCCAGCGAGGCGGCTTCATGCGACACGCCTTCCATCAGGCAGCCGTCGCCCATCATCACCCAGGTGCGGTGGTCGACGATTTCCAGTTCCGGGCGGTTGTAGCGCTGCGCCAGCAGCTTTTCGGCCAACGCGAAACCGACGGCATTGGCGAAGCCCTGGCCGAGCGGACCGGTGGTGGTTTCCACGCCCGGGGTTTCATGGCGCTCCGGGTGGCCGGCGGTATGGCTGCCCAGCTGGCGGAAGGCCTTGAGCTGCTCGATCGGCAGGTCGTAGCCGCTCAGGTGCAGCAGGGCGTACTGCAGCATGGAACCGTGCCCGTTGGACAGCACGAAACGGTCGCGGTTGAACCACTGCGGGTTGTTCGGGTTGTGCCGGTGGTAATCGTTCCAGAGCACTTCGGCGATATCGGCCATGCCCATGGGCATGCCGGGATGGCCGGACTTGGCGGCTTCGACCGCATCAGCGGCAAGGAAACGGATGGCGTTGGCCAACTGGCGGCGGGTGGGCTGCGTCATGGTTCTGTCGGAATCGGGAGGCGGCCGCGGACTGCGGGCGGCGACTATTGTCGCAGCTTCAAGCTGTACGCTGAACCCGCGCGCTCACGGCGCCGAGATGAATGGGGGCGCGCACTCCCGGCGCCCCGGCCTGCGCTCCCCCTGCGCCGGGGGAGCGATGCACGGGCGCAGCCCTCAGTGCGCGGGCGTGACGGGCTCCGACGGACGGTCGTCGTCGCGCTCACCCTTGGCCACCAGCGTGGTCAGGGCCAGGTCACCGGTCACGTTCAACGCCGTGCGGCACATATCCAGGAAGTGGTTCACGCCCAGGATCAGGCCGATGCCGAGCGGGTTCACCCCGACCATCGCGCAGATCATCGCCACCACCGGCAGCGAGCCGGACGGCACGCCCGCCGTGCCGATGCCACCGAGGATGCAGACCGCCATCACCATCACCTGCTGGCCGATGCTCAGGTCCACCCCGAAGAACTGCGCCAGGAAGATCACCGTCACGCCCTCGAACAGCGCGGTGCCGTTCTGGTTCGCGGTGGCGCCCACCGTGAGGACGAAGCGCGAGACCTTCTGCGGCAGGCCCATCTGGTCGGCCACGCGCAGCGCGGTCGGCAGCGTGGCATTGCTGGAGGCGGTGGAGAACGCCATCACCGTCGCTTCCTGGGTCTGGCGGAAGAACGCCAGCGGCGAACGCCCGGACAGCCACACCGCCGCGCCGTAGGTGACCACCATGTGCAGGCCGAGCGCCAGCACCACCACGCCCACGTAGGCGCCCAGGCGGATGATGAGCTCGAAGCCGAACAGCGCGGCCAGGTTGAACATGAAGCAGGCCACCGCGTACGGGGCCAGGCGGATGACCAGGTTGATCAGGGTCATCGAGACTTCGAAGATGCCCTCGATGGCCCGGCGCAGCGGCGCGACCTTCTCATCGTCGGTGAGCACCATGCCGATGCCGAACATCAACGCGAAGAACATCAGCGACAGGATCGCGCCGTTGCTGGAGGCCGCCGCCACGATGTTGTTCGGAACGATCGACAGCAGCATGTCCATGCCCTTGGGCTGGCTGCCGATACCGGCCACGATCTCCTTGCTGCGTTCCAGGTTCTCGCTGAGCATCTGGTTGGCCATGGCCGGGTCCACGCCCACCCCCGGCTTGAGCAGGTTCACCAGCACCAGGCCGATGCCGACCGCGATGCCGGACAGCAGCACCGTGTAGGCCAGCGTCTTCCAGCCGATGCGCCCGAGCGCGCGGATATCGCCCATTTCCGACACGCCCATCACCAGCGCCGAGAAGATCAGCGGCACGATGAGCATGAAGATGAGGTTGAGGAACAGCCCGGACGCCGGCGTGGTGACGTAGTCCATCAGCCACCGCGCGCCTTCCACCAGCGCAGGCATCTGCGCGCCCAGCGCATGGACCAGCAGGCCCAGGATCAGGCCGATGGCGAAGCCGATGCCCATCTTCCAGTGCAGGGGCATCTTCTTCTTGGCAGGACGGGCTGGGGTCATCGGGCAGATCCTCGGTAATGAAAAAGCACTTTAGCAAAGTGCGCCCGAGGCACCGCCGGCGCGCTCAGCGCGGCGGGTACAGGGGCGGCAGCCCAGTGTCGGTGCTGGCCACCGGCGGCGACCAGTGCGGTCCGTCATGGAACGCACGGCGCAGCGCGTGTCGCACCGCCGGCAGATCGCCGGCGCCACCCCAGCGGGCCTGCTGCAGCTGCTGCAGGGCCTGCCGCTGCTGCGGATCGTGCAGCCGCGCGATCACCTCCTCCAGCCGCGTCACCCCGGCCAGGTGACACAGCGCCGTCATGGCCTCACCCAGATCGCCGTGGTCCAGCAGGCGCATGAACTGCTGCTGCAGCGCGCGGCGGTCGCTGGCCGTTACCGCCACAGGCGCGATCGGCAGGGCGGCCTGCGCCACCCTCGTGCGGCGCCCCCGGCGCCAGCCCCAGTACAGCGTGGCCAACCAGAGCAGCAGCAACGTGGCCACGGCGGCCTGCCACGGCCAAAGCACACTGGAGGCGGGCTGCGTGGCCGGCAGCGCCAGGGAATCACCCGCGCCGTCCGCCTCACCGCCCGCGGTTGCGCCCGGTGGCGGCGGCGGTGCCGAAGCGCCCGTACCGGCGGCCACGTCCAGCGACAGGTCCGGCACCCGGGCGACACGCGGCTGGCCGCTGCCCACGTCCCACCAGCGCAGCTCCACGCCGGGAACGCGCAGCGCGCCGGGCACACGCGGCACCACCGCGTAGCGGCGGGTGACCTTGAGCTGCGGCGACCCACCGGCAAAGGTTTCCTCATACTGCGCCGGCTCGGCGAACACCTGGGCCGCAGCCCCCATCTCGGGCACCGGCAGGTCGGTGAACTGCGCACGCGTGGCGCCCTGCGCCACCGCTTCGACCTCCACGGTGACCGCCTCGCCACTGCGGGCGCGGGCGGGTGCCTGGGTATAGCGCAGGCGCAGCGCGTGCAGCGGCAGCCACGGCTGCGGTGCGTCGGCCGGCTGGGCCTGCACCTGCAGCTGCTGCGGGGTACTGCTGGCGCGCAGACGCCCATCGCCCCCGCCGAACATGTCCTCGAAGAACCCGCCGGCGGTCCGCCCGTCAAAACGCGCGCCGGGCAGGCTGAGCGGTCCGCTGCGCTCGGGCACCAGCAGATAGCGGCGTTCGACCACGTTGTAGCGCCGCCCGCCCACCTCGCGCACGTCGGTACGGTCCTGCCCGATCACCTGCAGGGAGGCCTGTGCCGGTGCGTCCAGCACCAGCTGGCCGGACGCCAGCTGGGCGGCGTAGTACAGCCGCACCACCACACCCACGCTCTGCTGGACATAGGGCTGGCGGTCATCCACCTCCATTTCCACGAACGCGCGCGCTGATCTGTCGGCCCGCGGCGGCGCCGCGGCGCTGGCATACGGCAGCAGCAGCGCCAGCAACGCCAGCAGCACGCACCGCCAGACCCGGCCGTGCGGAGGCCTGCGCCGCGGTGAGGGGCGGGTGTCAGGGGGGCTGGCTGTCATCGTTGTTCCCGTTTCCTGCGTTCGTTTTCCAGTTCGAACTTGGCCCGCAGCAGCGCGCCGGGTTCATCGGGCACGCGCCGCATCCACGCCTCCACCGCCTGCTGCTGCTCGCGCTGCTGCGGCGTGCGGCCGTCGCTTCGCACGGCCTGTTGCGGCCGGTCCTGCGCCGCGCCCGCGCGGGACTGCTGCAGCGCCTGCTGCATGCGCTGGCGCTGCTCGGCATCGGCCCGTTGCTGGGCCTGCGCATCGGTTTCCTGCCGCGGCGGCGGTGCGCGGTCCGGCGCCTGCTGGCCGGCGCGCGGGGAACCGGCGCGGTCACCGCCCTGCGCGGCGCTGCCGCCGTTCTGCCTGTCGTTCTTGTCGGTCTTGTCGTTCTTGCCGTTCTTGCCACCGTTGCCCTGCTGGCCCCCGCCCTGCGGCGGGCGCCGGCGCGCAGCGTCGACCACCGCGCGGTTGGCCACGGCATCGGCCATGCCAGGCTGCCGCTGCAGGGCGCGGTCGTACGCCGCGATGGCGCCGTCCAGATCGCCCAGGCGGGCCCGCGCATTGCCCAGGTTGTACCAGCCTGCGCTGCTGTCGATGCCTTCAAACCGGGCCTTGGCGGTGGCGAAATCACCGGCGCGGTACGCCTGCACGCCCTGCTCCAGGCGTGCGGCCTGGCGCTGGTCGGCGCGCTGCCACAGGCTGGCCCCGGCCGCGGGCGCGGCTTCGACTGGCGCTGCCGGGGCGGCCAGCGCAGGCGGCGGCAGCAGGGGCGCCATGCCCAGCAACAGCACCGCAGCCAAGGCGCCGCCGCGGCGACGGAACGCCAGCAACGCCAGCAGCATCAACGGCGGCAGCAGCCAGTAGCCCTGGTCCAGCCACTGCCGCGTGGTGCCGCGTTCCTGCCGCGCGGTGCCCGCGTCGGCACGCAGCAGGTCCAGCGCGCGCAGATCGCTGTCGTCGGCGCTCAGCCGCTGGTAGCGGCCGCCGCCCTCGCGGGCCAGCTGCTGCAGGCCGGGCTCGTCCAGCGCGGCGCTGCCGATCTGCCCGCTGCGGTCGCGGTAGGCTGCACCGGCCGGCGTGCCCAGGCCGAGGACGGACACGCGCATGCCCTGCGCGCGTGCCTGCGCAGCGGCATGCGATGCGGCGCCGTCGGCGCGATCGGTCAGCAGCACGATCCGGCCGCTGCGCGCGCCACTGCGCTGCAGCAGCTGCGTGGCCCAGTCCAGCGCGCGGTCGGTGCGCTGGCCATCGGCCGGCATCACCTCGGGCGAGAGCGCATCCAGGTACAGCGCGACGTTGCCGGCATCGCCGGTCAGCGGTGCCACGGTATAGGCATCCTGCGCGTACACCACCAGGCCGACCTGCCCGCCCACGCGCTGCCGCAGCAGGCTGGCCAGTTTGGCCCGCGCCTGCAGCAGCCGCGACGGCGGCAGATCGCGGGTGCCGGTCCGGCTGGACAGGTCCAGCACCACCACCAACGGCGACTGCTGCGTGAATACCGGCTGTGCCTGCTGCTGCCAGCCCGGCCCGGCCAGCGCCAGCACGGCCAGCGCCAGCCCCAGCAGCAGGGCCAGGATCCAGCGCCGCCCACGTCCGCCGCGTCCGGCCGGCACCAGCAGGTGTGGCAGCAGGTGCGCGTCCACGTCGCGCTCCCAGCCGCGCGGCTGGCGGCCGCGCCACAGGCTCCATGCAGCCACCACCGGCAGCACCAGCAGCGCCCACAGCCATTCGGGCCGGGCCCAGTGCAGGCCGGCTGACAGGTCCGGAATCATCGCCGCCGCTCCGGCCACAGCCAAGCCAACGCCCCCAGCAGCAGGGCCACGCCCAGCGGCCACGGATAGGCCTCGACCCGCGGGCGCAGGGCCGGGCCCTGCTGCGCCACCGGCTCCAGCTGTTCCAGCTCGGCGTAGATGCCCGCCAGCGCGGCTGTATCGCGGGCCCGGAAGAAGCGCCCGCCGGTGGTCTGCGCGATGCGTCGCAGCGTCGCCTCGTCCACCGGGTCCTGTGCCTGGCCCAGGTCGAAGCCGAACAGCTGCCTGCGTCCGTCGCCGCCGAAGGCCACGGTGTAGACGCGGACCTGCTCGGCGGCAGCCAGCTCGGCGGCGCGCTCGGGGGTCAGCACGCCGGCATTGTTGACGCCGTCGGTGAGCAGGATCAGCACCCGCTGGCCCTCGGGTTGGTCACGCAGGCGCTTGACCGCCAGTGCGATCGCATCACCGATGGCGGTTTCGCGCCCGGCCAGGCCCACCACCGCGTCGCCCAGCTGCTCGCGCACGCTGGCCAGATCGCCGGTGAGCGGTGTCAGTGCGTAGGCGCGGTCACCGAACACCAGCAGGCCCACGTGGTCGCCCGCGCGGCGCTCAAGGAAATCGGCCAGCACCGCCTTGGCCGCCACCAGCCGCGGCACCGGCTGCTGGCCAAGCGCCATGTCCGGCTCGCTCATGCTGCCGGAGACATCCAGCGCCAGCATCATCTGCCGCGCCTGCGCCGGGGGTCTGACGGCCTCACCGAGCAGCTGCGGCCGCGCCAGCGCCACGCACAGCGCGGCCCATCCCAGCCACAACAGCACACGCGGCAGCCAGGCGGAGGCCGCGTGGCCGCCGCCGGCGATCTGCTGCAGCGGCTGTGCCGGCCACGGTACGCGCAGCGCCGCCCGGGGGGCGTCGGCACGGGGCCACAGACGCATCAGCCACGGCAACGGCAGTGCCAGCAGCGCCCAGGGCCAGGCCAGCACCAGGTCGGGCAGGCCGGCCTGCGCCAGCAGCGCGGGCAGCGTCATCGCCGCGCTCCCTGGCGCAGTTCGATGAAGCGCTGTTCGCCCCACGCCTGCAGACGCACCAGCGCCTGCGGATCCAGCGTGCGGCGCCACGCCCCCTGCTGCAGCAGCGCATGGTCGTGCGCGTCCAGACGATGGTGCGGATCCAGCAGCTGCAGCCAGGCCTCACCCTGCAGCAGTTCACTGCCGGGCTGGGACTGCCGCGCGGCGCGCCGCAGCAGCTCAAGCAGCACAGCCAGGCGCGCCGGGCCATCGCCGGCAGCGTCCAGCGCGGTGCGGTACTGGGCGCGCCATGCCGCATGGCGGCGCGCCCGGCGCCAGCGCAGCAGCAACGGTACCGACAGCAGCGCCAGCACGGCTACGGCAAGCAGCCACCAGCCCGGGGCCGGCGGCCACCAGGGCGGTGACGGTGGCAGGTGCACATCCCGCAGCGGCAACGGCGCACTCATGGCGAGGGCTCCCGGCCTGCCGGCGCGGCCGACAGCCAGTGTGCGCTGGGCGCATCGCTGGTCACCACGTGCACCGCCAGCCGGCGCGCCTGCAGCTGCTGCGCCAGCGCCTGCAGCGGGGCCACGAAGTGGGCGTGCCACTGCGCGCGCGCCTGCGCCTGGCGCAGATCCACGCGCACCTGGCGGCCCTGCGCGAAGAAGGCCAGGTCGGCCGCCGGTGGCTGCAGTTCCAGCGGGTCCACCAGCAGCACCAGGTCCACTTCATGATGCTGGGCCAGCGCGGCCCAGCGCGCGGCCGGAATGGCCAGCGCCCGTTGCGGCTCGGCCAGCACCAGCAGGCGCGCGCCGGGGCGCAGCACGCGCGCGGCCTGCTGCAGGCCACGTTCCAGCCCCGCATCGTCGGGCGGCGGCTGGGCATACCAGCGGCACAGCGCGTCGAGCACGCGCAGCACGCCGCGTGCTCCGCCAGCCGGTGCCACCGGCGCTTCCCGGTCGGTGCCGCGCAGCGCGGCAATACGGTCACCGCGGCGCTGCGCGGACCAGGCCGCGACCGCGCCGACCCGTGCGGCCTGCACCGATTTGAAGCGGGTGCGGGTGCCGAAGTACAGCGCCGGGTCGGTGTCGGCCACGATCAGGCTGACCCGCTCGCGCTCGGCCTGGAACAGCTTGGTATGGGTGCGGCCGCTGCGTGCGGTCACCCGCCAGTCGATGTGGCGGGCATCATCGCCGGGCACGTACTCGCGCGATTCGGCGTATTCCATGCCCCGCCCCCGCAGCGGTGACGGGGCCTGGCCGCTGTGGCCGACGCGGCCACGGCGCGGCGCCGGCGCACGCAGCGCGCTGCCGCGCAGCGCGACCAGTTCGGCCAGCTGCGGCACCACGCCATCGCCCTGCCCGGGCGTTGCCAGGGGAGCGGTCATCCGCGCGCTCAGGGCACCGGCACGTGGGCCAGCAGCGCCTGTACCAGCCGCTCGCCGTCCCAGCCTTCGGCCGTGGCTTCGTAGCTGGGCAGCACGCGGTGGCGCAGCACGTCCGGCGCCACCGCGCGAATGTCATCCGGGGTGACGAAATCACGCCCGGCCAGCCAGGCGCGCGCACGCGCGCAGCGCTCCAGCGCGATGGAGCCGCGCGGGCTGGCGCCCCAGGCGATGCGCCGGGCCAGCGCGGCGTCGTAGCGCGCCGGTTCGCGGCTGGCCAGCACCAGTTCCACCAGGTAGCGCTCCAGCGCTGGCGCCAGGTGCAGCGCCAGCACGGCGCGACGGGCGTCATGCACCTCCTGCAGCGGCATGCGCGCCGGTGCGGGCGGCGGCGCCTTCAGCGCACCGCGGGCGCGCTCGCGCACCAGCCGCAGGATCTCCGTTTCCGCGCCCTGGTCCGGGTAGCCGATGCGCACGTGCATCAGGAACCGGTCCAGCTGCGCTTCCGGCAACGGGAAGGTGCCCTCCTGCTCGATCGGGTTCTGCGTGGCCATCACCAGGAACAGCGGCGGCAGCGCGTAGGTATGCCGGCCCACCGTCACCTGGCGCTCGCCCATCGCTTCCAGCAGCGCGGACTGCACCTTGGCCGGCGCGCGGTTGATCTCGTCGGCCAGCAGCAGCGGGTGGAAGATCGGACCGGGCACGAACTCGAAGCGGCCTTCCTGCGGGCGCCAGATCTCGGTGCCGGTCAGGTCGGCCGGCAGCAGGTCCGGGGTGAACTGCACGCGCGAGAAGTCCGCTTCCAGCCGGGCGGCCAGTGCGCGGATGGCGGTGGTCTTGGCCAGGCCGGGAGCCCCTTCCACCAGCAGGTGGCCATCGGCGAGCAGGGCGATGAGCAGGCGTTCGACCAGGGCGGCCTGGCCGACGATCTCGGCCGACAACGCCTCGCGCAGGGCGGTGAACGCAGCATGCAGGCGGTCCCCGGCCACGGCGTCTTCGGGCAGGGGCGGTGCGGCGGAATCGGTTGGCATCATGGTGCGTTGGACCAGCAGCGAAGGGCACGGTTCCCCATCATCGCAGCCCGCTGCCGCCACGGCATCAACCGTGGGTGAACATGCGTGCCGGCAGGCCGGCGACCGGGGTGCGAAACGCACGACAGCGCAGGGCCGGAGCGCTGCGCTGTCGCGGGGCCGGCCGCGGCGGCCGGCGTGGTGGCGGGGCCAGACCCCGCCACCGGATCAGTTGGTCGCGGTGCCCTTGGCCACGCGCAGCACCTTGGGGGTCACGAACACCAGCAGTTCGGCCTTGTCCTTGTTGCGGCCGCGCTGCTTGAACAGGTTGCCCAGGAACGGCACGTCGCCCAGGAACGGCACCTTGCTGATGCTGCTGCGGTCACTGAACTCGTACACGCCACCGATCACCACGGTCTGGCCGTCCTCCACCAGCACGGCGGTGTTGACCTCGCGGCGGTTGATCGACGGCACGGTGCCGTAGCCATCGAGCTCGATCCACTGGTCCACTTCATCCTTCTTGACCGCCATGTTGAGGAACACACGGTTGTCATTGGTGATGGTCGGGGTGACCTTCAGCTCCAGCACCACTTCCTTGAACTGCACGTTGGCCTGGTTGCCGCCGCCACCGCCGCCGGCGGAAATGGTGACGTAGCCGATTTCCTTACCCTGCTTGATCAGGGCCTCGCGCTGGTTGGTGGTGACCACGCGCGGGTTGGAGATCACTTCACCGCGCGATTCCTGCTGCATGGCCGACAGCTCCACATCCAGCAGGTAGCCGGCGTTGAGGATCGACAGTGCCAGCGAGCCCGGGTTGGAACCGGTGACTGCCGCCGGCAGGCTCCACATCAGGTTGCGGGTGATCTCGTACGGCGTGCGCACCGGGGCGGCACCGGTCTGGCCGTTGGCCAGCCACTGGTTGTAGGCGCGCTGGTATTCGGTGTCCTTGGTCGCGCGGTCGCTGATGTTCTTGCCGTTGCCTTCGACGTTGCCGCCGAAGAACACGTTGTCACGGTTGCCGGTGATGCCGAACTTGGCCCCCAGCTCGCGCGCGAACGTATCGGTGGCGATGACGATGCGGCTTTCGATCAGCACCTGGTCGACCGGGCGGTCGATCACCCCGATCAGCTCACGCATGCGCGCAACCTTCTTGGGAATGTCGCTGATCATCAGCATGTTGGTGCGCTCATCGGCCACGATGCGGCCACGGCCACTGAGGAAGCCGCTTTCTTCCTGCGCCGAGGAGTTCTGCGAGTTGCTGCCGGACGAGTTGCCGATGCCCTTGGCTTCGGTCAGCGCTTTGAAGATGGCCGAGGCGCTGTGGTAGTTGATCTGGATGTAGTCGGTGATCAGGTCTTCGCGGTTCTCGATGGCGATGCGCGCGTCTTCCTTCTCCTGCTCGAACTTGGCCAGTTCGGCCTGCGGCCCCACCCAGATCACGCTGCCGTCGCGGCGCTTGTCCAGCCCCTTGGCGCGCAGCACGATATCCAGGGCCTGGTCCCACGGCACGTTCACCAGGCGCAGGGTGACGTTGCCCTGCACGCTGTCGGAAGCCACCACGTTCAGGTTGGACTCTTCGGCGATCAGCTGCAGCACGGTGCGCACCGGCACGTCCTGGAAGTTGAAGGTGACCGGGCGTCCGCTGTAGCCCCGCTGGGCCACCGCGCTGGCGGCCTGGGTCACGGTGGCCGCGTTGATCGCGCCGGTGGCGGCCACGCCCTGGCTCGGGGTGATCTCCACCACGTACTCGTTGCCGCTCTGGTAGGCCAGCGATTCGAAGGCGCTGCTGGTGCTGAGCACCAGCTGGGTGCCGCCGCCGTACGGCTTGGCCTCGATGCGCTGCACCGGGGTGGCGAAGTCGGTGACGTTCAGCGGCTTCTGCAGCTGCTCAGGCAGCCGCGCGTTGCCGACATCGATGACCACGCTGTTGCCCTGGTTGCGCAGGTCCGGGTTGGCGCCCTGGCCGTCGAACTGCACGATCAGCCGGCCTGCACCGTCATCGCCGCGCTTGAAGTCGATCTTGGCCACCGACAGCGACGCCGGCGCGGCCGCTGGCGCAGGCACCGTGGCGGCCGCAGGCCGTTCGTTGGCCGCGGCAGCCGTGCCGCATGCCAGCATCAGCGCGACTCCCAACGCGCTGATGCAGTTCAAGGTGTGGCGCCGGATGGGACGCAGCCCCTTGGCGTTGTGAAAGGTCATCGTGCTATCCCCAATAATCAATCATTGATCTTCAAGCGCAAGCGAAGCCGGCCGTTCCAGCCACCCGCCCGCGCCGTCCGGCACCAGTTCGATCAGTTCGATACGGTCCTGGAATACCCCCGTGACACGACCGTCGCTCTGCCCCATGTAAACGCCCGGCCGTACCCGGTAGGTCACCTTGTCCGGCGCCATCACCAGCGACACGGTTCCCGCGCCGGTCCCGATGGTGCCGACCATGTCCAGGCTGTCCAGCGGGAACGCTTCAAGCGGTTCCTTGCGCCGGTTCGGATCCGGACGCAGCCCACTGCCGTTGCCCTGCGGGTTGGCCCAGGCATCGGTGAACGGGTCACGCATGCCCTGTGCCGAGTACTCGAACGTTTCGAACTGCTGCATCACCGGCAGCGGTTCCAGTGCCGGCGCCGGACGTGCACGCACGTCGGCCACCCACTTGTCCAGATTCGGTGCATCGCCCGGCGTGCTGCTGATGCCGCGGCCACAGCCGGCCAGCAGCAGCATGGCCAGCAGCGCGCAACCGCGCCCCTTCATGTTCGGGCTCATTTCCGCGCCCCCTTCCTGCGGCCCTTGCGGGTGGATTCCTCGGCAGCGGCGGCTTCGGCGGCGGCCTTTTCCTGCTGCTCCATCTCCACTTCATCCAGGTAACGGTAGGTCTTGACGGTACCGGACAGCTCCAGTGCACCGGCACGGGTGGACGCGGTGATGCCCGTCTTGGGGTCCTTCGGCTTGAGGTTGATGTCGTGCATGGTCAGGATGACCACGCGCGGCAGCGACGCCACGCCACTGACGAAGGCGCCGAACTGGTGATAGCTGCCGACCATCCGCAGCTTGATCGGTTTTTCGGCGTAGAACTCGCGGATCTGCTCGGATTCGGGCTCGAACAGCTCGTTGACCAGGCCGCTGGACAGCGCGGTCTGCGAGATGTCGATGATCAGGTCCGGCATTTCGGTCTTGCTGGGCAGCTGGCGCAGCATCTGCTGCAGCACCTGCTCCATCTGCGCGAGCTGCTGCTTGAGCGGCTCCAGGTTGACCGCGCGGCCCTGCTCCTTCTCGAACTCGGCGCGCAGCTCGGTCTCCTTGCGCTCCAGCGTGCCCAGCTGCTCACGCTTGCTGCTGATCAGCGCGAACCACGACAGGCACATGATGAGCACGGCGATCAGCACGCAGAACACCACTTTGGCCTTCTGCGGCCAGTTGCCGATGTCGTTGAAGTCCAGGTCGTTGAGGTTGAACTTCTTCTGGCTCATGCGGCCCCCTTCTGCACGCCTGCCGGTGCCTTGCTGGTCTGTGCCGGAGCGGCCGGTGCGGCCGGGGCCGGCGGTGCCAGGCGGCTGCCGTCAGCCGGCGGTGCCGGTGCCGGCGCGGCGCCCGGTGCCGCAGGGGCGGCCGGTGTCGCCGCATCGGCGGGCGGCGCGGCGCCGTCTGCCGCGGCCGGGTCCACCAGCGCGGTGTCCACCACGGTGCCATCGGCGTTGACCGCGCCTTCCTCGCTCTGCGCCGGCAGCTTGACCTTCACCACGAACACGTACGGCAGCGCCTTCACGTCCACCAGGGGCGCCGTCGTGGTCTGCTTGTCCTTCTCCGGCGAGCGCGCTTCGATGATCGACAGCTCCGGGTTGGTCATCCAGCCGGAGGTTTCCAGGTTGCGCATGTACGCCGACACCCGGGCATTGGACTGGGTGCGCCCTTCCAGGGTGAGCACATCGCCCTCCTGCTTGAGCGCGGTGAGCACCACGCCGTCGGGAATGGTGCGCACCAGCGCATCGAACAGGTGCACCATCTGCGAACGCTTGGCCTGCAGTTCCTCGATGACCCGCTTGCGCGCCAGCAGGCGTTCCTTCTGCGCGTCCAGGCGGTCGATTTCCTTGTTCTGCTCCTTGACCTTGCCGATCTCGGTCTGCAGGTAGGCGTTGCGCTCGTTCTGGCCACTGACCTGGCGGTCGTAGTAGAACCAGATCATCAGCGACAGCAGCAGCCCGCCGATCGCGGCCAGGCCCAACATGCCGTAGAACTCGCGCTGGCGCTGCTTGCGCCGCTCCGCGCGCCACGGCAACAGATTGATCCGTGCCATCAGTCGAAACTCCTCAACGCCAGACCGGTGGCGATCATCAGCGCCGGCGCATCCTGCGCAAGCGCATGCGCCTGTACCTTCGGCCCCAGGGTCATCTGGGCCAGCGGGTTGGCGACCACGGTCGGCACGCCGAGCTGTTCTTCCACCAGCTCGGGCAGCCCCGCCAGCGCGGCGCAGCCGCCCGCCAGCACGATATGGTCCACGCGGTTGAACTCGCTGCCGGCGTAGAAGAACTGCAGCAGACGGCTGATCTGCTGGACAGTGGCTTCCTTGAACGGCTCGAGCACTTCCATTTCGTAGGTTTCCGGCAGCCCGCCCTGGCGCTTGGCCAGGCCGGCTTCCTCGTAGCTCAGGCCGAAGCGGCGCATGATCTCGTCGGTCAGCTGCTTGCCACCGAAGACCTGCTCACGGCTGTACAGGCTGCGTCCCCCACGCAGCACGTTCAGCGTGGTCATGGTGGCGCCGATGTCCACCAGCGCCACCACGCCGTCGCTGGCCACCGGCAGTTCGCTGGCGACCAGGGCGAACGCGTTCTCGACCGCGAAGGCCTCCACGTCCATCACCCTGGCGGTCAACCCGCCCAGATCCAGCGCCGACTGGCGCAGTTCGACATTTTCCGAGCGCGAGGCCGCCAACAGCACCTGGACCATTTCCGGGTTGTTCGGGATCGACCCGAGCACCTCGAAATCCAGGTTCACTTCCTCGATCGGGTACGGAATGTAGTTCACCGCCTCGAGCTCGATCTGGGCTTCCATCTCGTTCTCGTCCAGCTCGGCCGGCATCGGGATCACCTTGGTGATCACCGCCGAGCCGGCCACGGCCGCGGCGGCGTGACGCGCCTTGGTGCCGGAACGGTTCACGGCACGACGGATGGCTTCGCCGACGGCCTCCACTTCCACAATGTTCTTTTCAACCACAGCATTCGGCGGCAACGGTTCCACGGCGTAGTGTTCCACGCGGAAACGGTTGCCGCTGCGGGAAAGCTGAAGCAGCTTTACCGCAGTCGAGCTGATATCGACGCCGATGAGCGGCGTCTGGCTTTTTGGGATGAGCCCCACGGTTTCTCCCCTGCCGACGGGCACTTGGACGCATGAGCTGCGTCCGCGCATTAATAACGTTTTTTTTGCAATTGGCAACCACGTGCCGTGAAGACCCCCTTCACGGAACGGTACACAGCGTCGCGGCGTCCCCTTGCACTCCCCGGAACCAGCCCCAGCCGATCCCTTGCGTAATCTATACTCTGGGACCACGAATTCTGCAATCGGAATCTGTCACAGATGACACGCTTTCGCCGCTGGCTGCGCTGGACCCTGATCGTTTTCCTGGTCCTGGCGCTGATCGGCGCGGCCGCTGCGGGCGGCCTGTATTACGCCATTTCCTCCAAGCTTCCCGACGTCCAGTCCCTGAAGGACATCGAGATGCAGGAGCCCATGTACGTGTACGCCGCCGACGGCCAGCTGATGGCGGTGTTCGGCGAGACGCGGCGCATTCCGGTCAGCATGGACCAGGTGCCTGAACGGCTGAAGCAGGCCTTCCTGGCCACCGAGGACGCCCGCTTCTACGAGCACGGCGGGGTGGACTACAAGGGCATCGCCCGCGCGGTGTGGCTGCTGGCCACCACCCGCGACAAGCGCGTGCCCGGCGGTTCGACCATCACCCAGCAGGTGGCCCGGCAGTTCTTCCTCAGCTCCGAGTACAGCTACACCCGCAAGCTGGCCGAGATCCTGCTGGCGCGCAAGATCGAGTCCGAACTGAGCAAGGACGAGATCTTCGAGCTGTACCTGAACAAGAGTTTCTTCGGCAACCGGGCCTACGGTGTCGCCGCCGCGGCGCAGTTCTATTACGGCAAGTCGCTGGACCAGCTGGACCTGGACGAGATGGCCTCGCTGGCCGGCATCCCGAAGTTCCCCTCCTCCGGCAACCCGCTGTCCAACCCCGAGCGCGCCCGCCAGCGCCGTGACAACTACGTGCTGCAGCGCATGGCCGACCTGCGCTTCATCAGCCAGGCCGAAGCCGATGCGGCCAAGGCGGTGGAGATGCATGCCACCGCACACGAGCCGCCCGTACAGGTGGAGGCGCCCTACGTGGCCGAGCTGGTGCGCCAGGAAATGATCGCCCGCTTCGGTGGCGACGTGGTCAACAAGGGTTACCACGTGACCACGACCATCGACCCGGCGCTGCAGACGGCCGCCAACCTGGCGGTCCGCGATGGCCTGCTGCTGTATGACCACCGCCATGGCTGGCACGGCGTGGAGAAGCAGGTGGCGCTGGGCGCCGGCGATGACGCCGCCGCGCTGGCCACGCACCTTTCCGGGATGGTCGCGCAGGCCGGCCTGCTGCCGGCCATCGTGGCGGGCACCGGCACCGATGGCAGCGCCCGGGTGGTGCTGGCCAACCGCAGCGAGATCGTGCTGGCCGCCAACGCGGCGCGCTGGACCAACAAGCAGCCGTCCGCCCTGCTCAAGCGCGGTGACGTGGTACGTGTGCGGGCCGGCGACAAGGACGGCCAGTGGCTGCTGGACCAGCTGCCCCGCGGCCAGTCGGCACTGGTCTCGCTGGATGCCAACAGCGGTGCGCTGAAGGCCCTGGTGGGCGGCTTCAGCTTCTCCGGCAACAAGTTCAACCGCGCCACCCAGGCCCGCCGCCAGCCGGGTTCGAGCTTCAAGCCGTTTGTCTACGCGGCGGCC